>Ga0307408_100000024_pt1 | contig 279725 bp, 275 predicted proteins | sample 322Cmetagenome_FD_202116 | JGI IMG/M metagenome (GOLD analysis project Ga0307408, IMG submission 202116) | Maize rhizosphere microbial communities from greenhouse at UC Davis, California, United States - 322HYB-C-3 | ecosystem: Host-associated > Plants > Roots > Rhizosphere > Soil | place...
TGTTGGTCGGTTCGTCCAGCAGCAGGATGTGCGGGTTGGAGAACAGGGCCTGCGCCAGCAGCACGCGCAGCTTCCAGCCCGGCGCCACGGCGCTCATCGGGCCCTGGTGCAGGCTGATGTCGATGCCGGCGCCCATCAGCAGTTCGCCGGCGCGCGCTTCGGCGGTGTAGCCGTCGTATTCGGCAACCTTGCCTTCCAGTTCGGCCGCTTCCATGTAGTCGTCGTCGGTCGCTTCCGGATTGGCGTAGATGGCGTCGCGCTTAGTCATTGCTTCCCACATCTCGGTGTGGCCCATCATGACCACGTCCAGCACGCGCATCTCTTCATACGCGAACTGGTCCTGGCGCAGCTTGCCCAGGCGCTCGTTGGCGTCCAGGCTCACGTTGCCGGCGGACGGTTCGAGGTCGCCACCGAGGATTTTCATGAAGGTCGACTTGCCGCAGCCGTTCGCGCCGATCAGGCCGTAGCGGTTACCGTCGCCAAACTTGACGGAAATGTTCTCGAACAGCGGCTTGGCGCCGAACTGCATGGTGATGTTAGCGGTAGAAAGCATGCTGGAATAAAAATGTGGGAAAAAGCGAATCGGGCATTATACCCCGGCGAGCGAACGACCGCATAGCGGCGCCTCTCTGAAGGGACTGCCAAAACGTTGCCAACATCATCACAAGACACCCAGCGCCAGGGTACCCTTTTTGATTCGCGGCAAAACTCTTAAATGCTCTTAGCGGCTCTTATTTTCTCTTGTCCGCTCCTATTCACTCTTAAATCTCGCTACTTTCTTGCGTAGAGACATCGCAGGTTGCCATTCAGTTTCGTTTGGAAAACGGATCCAGACGGTCGCCCAAGCATTTCGGAACGATCCCCCGACCGCATTCACAAACTGCGCTGGAGATACGCTGCGCCCGTCATAGCGCAAGACGTGGCCTTCAACGTGCGCCAGATAGCTGGTCCGTTTATAGACGTTTCGCAGAGTTGTGCCATTGGGAAGAAATACATCTTTCCACTGATAGCCGTCCAGCGTTCGTGCGGTCCCTTGTGATTTCGCGGCAGCATAGCTGCTCATCCAATCGGAGATAACATCATCCACGACCTCGTACATCTCCTGCTTGAAGCCGTGAGTGAACATGAAGTTCCCCAGCGCCTGATAAGTCTCCAATGACGCGGGCAAACTGAACAGTATCTTGTGCATGGCAATCCCCTCTTTTCAAAAGGCATGCCGATTTGGACCAATTTAAGAGTAAAAAAGTTCAAACAAGAGGAAATAAGAGCGTTTAAGAGCGTTTAAGAGCGTTTAAGAGTTTTCCCGAAATTCGCGAACACCCCTCTATTGGCGCATCCAGTCGCGCAGCTCGAAGTACCAATAAGTCAATTGGGCTGCCAGCAGCCCGGCCGGGCCGCCGGTCGTGGGCAGGCCCCAAGAGGCGAACTGTTCGACTTTGTTGAGTTCACCCATCAAGGCGGCGGAGAGCACGTCGCCAGCCAGCGAGGTCGGGCCGACCCCGTGCCCACCGAAACCCATGCCGTACCAGACACCGTTTGGCAGCTTGCCCAGCTGCGGCATTTTGTGGCGGCCGTAGCTCATCAGCCCACTCCAGGCGTAATCGACCCTGGTGCCCGCAAGCTGCGGATAGACTTTCAGCATATCTTCGTAAAGCAAGCGCGCCACGTCTTCCGGGCTGCGGGAACGAATCGAAATCCGCCCGCCCCACAGCAAACGGCTGTCCTGCAATGGCCGGTAGTAATCGAACGCAAAACGCGTATCGTAGATCGCGGCGTCGGTCGCCAGCGCTTGCGGCAAACGGGAGCCAAGCGGTTCCGTCACCATCACATAGGTCGCAATCGGCAGGATCGCGCCGGCCAGCGCCGGATACAGGCGCTCAATGTAGCCGCCGCAGCAGACAACAACCTCATCGCACAGCACCTCGCCGCCCGCCGTCGCGACGCGCCAGCGCACGCCGCCGTCCGCGCCCCCCTCTATGGCGGCCACACGACTCGCCTCATGAACACGGACGCCTCCCGCATGGAGCGCACGCGCCAGGCCCTGCGCATACTTCAGCGGATGAAAGTGGAAGGCATTTTCTTCATACAGCGCCCCGAAATAGCGTTCGCTGCGGGCGTGCTCCGCAAAATCAGCCGGAGAAATGCGCTGCCACTCGACGCCGAGCTGTTCCCGCATGAAGCGCTGCCGCTCATCGAGCACGCGCGGATCGTCGAACCAGTTGGCGAGGTAAATGCCGCCATGCGTGGCATCGCAATTGATCGCATAGCGGTCAATGCGCCGCCGGATCTGGTCGACCGCGCCCAGCGTAAGCTGGTAGAGGCGCCTGCCCTGCTCCGCCCCTACGGTGGCAAGAAGTGCCTGTTCATCGAGGGAATAGCCGCCAAACACAAAGCCGCCATTGCGGCCCGAAGCGCCATGGCCGACGCACTCAGCCTCCAGCAGCACCACATCGCGCTTGCCATGCTCCATCAGCGACATGGCCGTAGCCAGGCCCGCAAATCCGGCGCCGATGATGCAGATGCGCGCCTGCTGGCGGCCCGCCAGCGGCGCATAGCGATCGCCGGGCGCTGTCGCGCGGTAGTAGCTCTCCGCGCCGTTCATCACAAGGTTGGATACCCGCTTACGGTCAAATCGAAGCCTTCGGCATCGGATGCCAGGTGCGCCTGCGCGCCAAATGGCAAGGTGCAGCGCACCTCGCCGTGCCCGAACGGCAGCCCAGTCAGCACCGGCACGCGCAGCAAGCCTCGGATATAGGCCAGCATCGCATCGAAATCATAGCCATTATCGTGCGGCGCCAGGCGGTAGCCGGAGATATCGCCCAGCACAATCGCGCGCTGGCGCTCCAGCACCCCGGCAAAATGCAGCTGCAGCAGCATGCGCTCGATGCGGTACGGATGTTCGCCGATGTCTTCCAGGAACAGGATGCCGCCATCGATCTGCGGCCAGAACGGCGTGCCAAGCAGGTGGTTGACCATCGCCAGGTTGCCGCCCCACAGCGTGCCCTGCACGTCGACCAGCGGATTGCCCGCCGCGGATCCGCGCACGGAATGGGTCGGCCCGCGCAGGCAATCCCAGAACTGCTGCAGCGTGTACTTGACCGGCTCCGCGGCGAGGAAATCGGTGCTCATCGGCCCGGCAAAACTGATGCGGCCCGTGGCCTGGTACAGCCCCATATGGAAGGCCGTGAGATCGCTGAAACCGGAGAACAGCTTCCCGCTGTCGGCCATGGCGCGGAAATCGATGTGCGGCAGGATGCGGCTGATGCCGTACTGGCCGCGCAGGGCAAGCACGATCTGGCAGTCCGGATCGGCCGCGGCGGCGTTGAGCTGGGCCAGGCGTTCGGCGTCCGTGCCGGCAAAGCGCTGGAACTTGCGCTCCGGCTGGTAGTAGTTGTGGACGATGCAGCCCTGCGCCTCGAGGCGGGCGATACCGCGTGCCAGCGCGGCGTCATCGATGGGGTAGCCGCTGGTTCCGGCGATGGCAATTCCGATATTTTTCACCCGGCCATATTACCCCGGAGGTGTTGATCGAGCAAGGTTAGCAGCCTGCCAACCAGCGCCGGCGGCATGTCGTGTCCCATGCCCTCGATCAGCTCCAGCCGCGCACCCGGGATCTGGCGCGCCGTATCGATGCCGCAGGCGCACGGCACCAGCGGATCGGCATCGCCGTGGATCACCAGCGCCGGGCAGCGGATCTTGCGCAGCAGCGCACTGCGGTCGCCGGAAGCGGCAATCGCCACCAGCTGCCGCGCCACTCCGCCACCATTGACGTTGCGCGCCACCGCCTCGCCGGCCATCTGGCGCAGCAAGTGCTCCGGCATCGGGAAAGCCGGGCTGCCGATGGTACGGAAGGTATCGACCATCTGCTCCACCACGCGCGCCCGGTGGTGCGCGCTCGGCGTGCGCCGCAGCAGGATGCGGCGCGCCGCCGGCGTCGGCCCGGGCAGGCCGCGCCGGCCGCTGCTCGACATGATCGAGGTCAGGCTCAGGGTGCGCGCCGGATAGCGCGCCGCCATGATCTGCGACACCATGCCGCCCATGGAAACGCCCACGACGTGCGCCGCCGCCACGCCCAGCGCATCCAGCAAGCCGACCGCATCGCCGGCCATGTCGTTCAGGGTGTACGGCGCGCGCTGGCGCCAGCCGAACAGGTGGCGCAGGTAGGCCAGCCAGAGATTGGGCGCGCCCAGGTGGTCGAACTGGGAAGACAGGCCGGCATCGCGGTTGTCGTAGCGGATCACGCGGTAGCCGCGCTGCACCAGCCCATCGACAAACTCGTACGGCCAGGAAATGAGCTGCAGGGCCAGGCCCATGTTCAGCAGCACAGCCGGCCCGCCCGGGTCGCCGCTCGACTCGTAGGTAATCGTAATACCGTTTATATCAACGCTGGCCATAGCTCAGCATAGCACCGCCGCCGCGGCGCGTGGCGCGCGCTCAGGCTACGTTGTTTTTGCGCAAAGCGCGGCGCTCGGCAAAGAAGTCTTTCAGCACCTGGCCGCAGTCTTCCGCCAGCAAGCCGCCCGCCACCTGCGCATGGTGGTTCAGCTGCTCGCTTTCGAACACATTGACCACCGAGCCGCAGGCGCCGGTCTTGGGATCGCTGGCGCCGTAGACGATGCGCGCCAGGCGCGCGTGCATCATGGCGCCGGAACACATGACGCAAGGCTCCAGCGTGACATACAGCTCGCAGCCCGGCAGGCGGTAATTGCCGAGCGCCTCGGCCGCGGCGCGCATGGCCACGATCTCGGCATGGGCGGTCGGGTCATGGCGGCCGATCGGCTGGTTGTAGCCGCGGCCGATCACCACGCCATCCTTGACCACCACGGCGCCCACCGGCACTTCGCCTTCGGCCCAGGCGCGACGCGCTTCAACGAGCGCTTCGCGCATGTACAGCTCATTCGACAATTTCAGCCCAGCAGTTGGGGGTTTCGTGCAGCACCAGCTTGTGCAGGTGCAGGCCGGTGCCGTAGCGGTCCTGGAAGGCGGCCTGCAGGATGTTCCAGGCCACGGCCGCCAGGTTTTCCACCGTCGGGATGCGGTCGATCACCACCGTCTTGTGGTTGGGCAGCGAGGACAGGAAGTCCTTGACCGCGGCGTCCTTCTCGTACACCAGGAAGGCATGGTCCCAGACATCGACCAGGTGTTCCTTGGCGATGGTCTTGACGTCGGAAAAGTCCATGATCATGCCGTTGTCGGAATTGCCTTCGGCGTCGATCACCTTGCCGGTCAGGGTGATTTCCAGGGTGTAGCGGTGGCCGTGCAGGTTGCGGCACTGGCTCTTGTGGTCCGGAATGCGATGGCCGGCATCGAATTCCAGCTTGCGGGTAATGGTCAGCATTTACGGAATGTTCAACAGTTTATGGGTTTGCAGGCTCAGTTTCCATTTCGGATTGCGCTTGCAGGTCTCGATCGCCAGCGTGGTATTGAAGGCCGCCAGCGGGCCATCCATCGGCTGCACGAAGAAATGCTCGAAATCCAGGCCTTCGTAGGCGGCCAGGTCCTGCTCCTTCTGCGGGATCACGACCTTGATTTCATTGCCTTTGCCAACCACCAGCCTGGCGCCCATCTTGGGGCTGACGCAGATCCAGTCGACGCCGGCCGGCACCTCGAGCGTGCCATTGGTTTCGATGGCGATGGTAAAGCCGACCGCATGCATGGCCGCGATCAGCGGCGCATCGAGCTGCAGCAGCGGTTCGCCGCCGGTAAACACCACGTACTTGTGGCCATGGCCCTCCGGCCACAGGCTGTCGATTTCCTGCGCCAAGGCTTGCGGCGTGGCGAACTTGCCACCGCGCTCGCCGTCGGTGCCGACAAAATCGGTATCGCAGAACTGGCACACAGCGCTGGCGCGGTCTTGCTCGCGGCCGGTCCACAGGTTGCAGCCGGCAAAGCGGCAAAACACGGCAGGCCGCCCGGCATGGGCGCCTTCGCCCTGCAGGGTGTAGAAAATTTCCTTGATGCTATAAGTCACGGGGACATCCGGTGGTCGGCAACCCTACATTATAGCGCGTTTCACGAAACGAAACGGCTTTGCGCTTCGTCAACATTTGCCGCTGGCGGCGGCGGCACAATCAAGTTCCCGACGCAGTGAACAACAAACAGGGCCGCCGCCAAATGAATAGTCTCCTCAAGATCCCTCCTCTGATGGAAGCCCCCGCCCCCGACCAGCCGCAGGGCTTTGCGCTGAAGCTGATGGAACTGCTGGTCATTCCCACCTTCGTGCTGGACGCCCAGGGCCGGGTCATCATCTGGAACCGCGCCTGCGAACGCCTGACCGGCGTGCCGGCGCACGAGCTGCTGGGCACCAGCGGGCACTGGTGCGCCTTCTACGCCAACCAGCGCCCGACCCTGGCCGACCTGGTGATCGCCGGCCGCACCGGCGAGATCCTCGACCTGTACGACGGCCAGTCGCGCAGCCCGGCCGGCAGCAAGGACAACCTGTGCGCGGAAAACTGGTGCGAAATGCCGCGCACCGCCGGCCGGCGCTACCTGGCCGCCGACGCCAGCCCGATCTACGACAGTGACGGGCAACTGGTGGCCGTGGTGGAGACGCTGCGCGACCTGACCGAGGAAAAGCAGGCCCAGATCGCGCTCGAGCAGCTGGCCACGCGCGACGGCCTGACCGGGCTGGCCAACCGGCGCTGCTTCGACCACACCCTGCTGGCCGAGTGGCAGCGCGCCCTGCGCCAGGCGCAGCCGCTGTCGCTGCTGATGGTCGACGTCGACAACTTCAAGCAATACAACGACGCCTACGGCCATGTCGGCGGCGACGATTGCCTGAAGCGCATTGCGGCCGCCGTGGCCAGCGAAATGCGCGCCAACGACCTGGTGGCGCGCTACGGCGGCGAGGAGTTTGCCGTCATCCTGCCCAACCAGTCGCTGAAAGGCGCCGCCATCGTGGCCGAGCGGATCCGCTGCCGCGTCGAAGCGCTGCACCTGCCCAATAGCGGCGCGGCCCAGCACTACGTCACGGTCAGCATCGGCGCCGCCACCGCGATCGCCTCGCACGAGCACCAGCCGGCGCAGCTGGTCGCCACCGCCGACGCCGCGCTGTACCGCGCCAAGCACCTGGGCCGCAACCGCATCAGCCTGCCCGGCATCTAGCGTCCTGCGCGGCGCCCAGCGCGGCGCGGTTGCGCCCGGCCCGCTTGGCCTGGTACAGGGCGCGGTCGGCCGCCTCCAGCACGCTGGCGGCGGTATCTTCGTTGTCCGGCGCCAGCGAGCACAGGCCCACGCTGATGGTGACGCCGGGCGCCACCGGCGAGGCGGCATGCGGCAAATGCAGTCCCGCCACGTGCTCGCAGATCCAGGCGCCATAGCGCTGCACGTCGTCTTCACAGCTGTTTGGCAGCAGCACCACGAATTCCTCGCCGCCATAGCGCGCCACCAGCTCGCCGGGCCGGCGCGTGCACTGCGCCAGCGCCTGGGCCACGGCGCGCAGGCATTCGTCGCCCATCTGGTGGCCATAATGGTCGTTATACAGCTTGAAGTGGTCGACATCGACCAGCGCCACGCCCAGCGCCGCGCCCTGGCGCCGGTGGCGCGCCACTTCCAGCGCGAACTGCTCGTCGAAATAGCGCCGGTTGTGCAGCCCCGTCAGCCCGTCCTTGTGCGCCAGCGTATCGAGGCTGGCCAGCGCCGCCTGCAGGCGCAGGTGGGTGCGCACGCGCGCCTGCACCACCGGCCCGCTGAGCGGCTTGGTGATGAAGTCGACGGCGCCGGCGTCGAGGCAGGCGATCTCGCTTTCCACGCCGCTGCTGGCAGTGACGAAAATCACCGGGCAATGGCGCAGGTCGGGATCGGCCATGATGCGTTCGCACACGGCAAAGCCGTCCATGCTCTTCATCTGCAGGTCGAGCAGGATCAGCTGCGGGCGCTGGGCGCGCGCAATCTCCAGCCCCGCCATGCCGTTGGTGGCAAACAGCACCCGCGCCTGCTCGCGCAGCATCGCGCTCATCAGGCGGATGGTGTCGGGGTTGTCGTCGATGATCAGGATGGTGCTTTCCATGCTTCCTCACTCAGGACATCGAGCGCGGCACCGAAGTCCAGCGCTTCTATGGCAGTTTCCAGTTGGACCGCCGCGTCGTCGCCGCGCTGGCTGGCCAGTTGCGGGCGCAGCTGGCGGAACTGCGCCAGCGCATCGAGGTCCTGGCGGCGCAGCATGTCGGCCAGCGTATCCATGGCCGCCCGCAGGTCTTCCTGCACGGCGGCGGCGGGCGCCGGCAGCTCCAGCTGCAGCCAGCGCCCGGCCGCCGCCAGCGTTGCCGACAGCGCCTCCTGCACCAGCGCGAACTGCGCGCGCACGGCGCCGGCGTCGCCCGTGCGCAAGGCCTGTTCGGCGGCCAGCGTGGCTTCGGCGAAATGGCGCGCCCCCAGGCTGCCGACGCCGCCGCGCAAGGCATGCAGCGCGGCCGCCGCCGCGCCCGGGTCGCCGTCCTGCCAGTGCGCGCGGGCGGCATCGAATTCCGCCTGCGACTGGCGCACCACGCGCTCCACCAGCGAGACAATGTTCTGGCGCTGCGGACCGTGGCCGATCACCGTCAGCAGCTTGCGGATGGCGAACACGCCCGGCTGCTGGTCGGCGTCGCCCGCCGCGGCCATGGCTGGCGGCGGCGCGGGCGCCGGCAAGCCGGCCGGCGCTGCCGCCTGCTGCCGCCCTGCCGCGCCCAGGTGGGCCGCGATGGTCGCCAGCATTTGCGTATAGTCGACCGGCTTGGGAATGAAGCCATCCATGCCGCACTCCAGGCACCTGGCCTGCTCGGTATCGAGCACGCCGGCGCTCATGGCCAGGATCGGCAGCCGCAGGCCCATTTGCTGGCGCAGGATGCGGGTCGCTTCGAAGCCGTCCATCACCGGCATCTGCACGTCCATCAGCACCAGCTCGAACGCGGCCGGGTCGGCGCGCAGCATGTCGACCGCCTGCTGGCCGTGCTCGGCCACCGTCACCAGCGCGCCGGTCGGCTCCAGCACGCCGCGCGCCACCACCAGGTTGGTCGGGTTGTCTTCCACCAGCAGGATGCGCGCGCCGCGCAGCACGCTGGCGTAGCCCGCCTGCGCGGCCTGCGCCGCCGGCAGCACGCTGCCCTGCTGGCGCAAGCCTTGCAACAGCAGGCGCATGGCGCCCGGCAGCACCGGCTTGGCCAGCGCCGCCGCCTCGCCCGGCAGCGAGTTGCGGTCCAGGCTGCGGTTCAGCGCCACCAGGCGCATGCCCTCGAACGCGGCCGTGCCTTGCGCATCGAGCAGCACCGAGTCCACCAGCGCCACCTGCCAGTCGCCGCCGGCGGCGGCCGGCGCGGCCGCATGCGCCTCCACCACGCAGCCCCAGCGCCGCAACTGCGCCTCCAGGTAATGCAGGGTCGGCACATGGTCGTCCACCAGCAGCACGCGCAGGCCGGCCAGCGCGCCGGCATCCGGCGCATCGCCGCGCTGGCGCCGCGCCACCTGCAGCGGCACCGACACGACAAACTCGCTGCCGCGCCCGGCCTCGCTGCTGACGGTGATGGTGCCGCCCATCAGCTGCACCAGCTGCTGCGAAATCGACAGCCCCAGCCCGGTGCCGCCAAAGCGGCGCGCGGTCGACGTGTCGGCCTGCTCGAAAGGATTGAACAGGCGCCCCAATTGCTCGCCGCTCATGCCGATCCCGCTGTCGCTCACCACCAGCTGCAGGATTTCCATCGAGCTGCCGGGCGCGCTGCTGCCGATATGCACCCGCACTTCGCCCTCGGCCGTGAACTTGATGGCATTGCCCACCAGGTTGAGCGCCACCTGGCGCAGGCGCTGCACGTCGCCCACCAGGCTGGGCGGCAGGTCCTGGTCGAGCGTGAGCAGCAGGTCGAGCCGCTTGCCGACGCTGGCCGACTGCATTGCCGCCGCCACCGCCTCGGCCAGTTCGTCGACCTGGAACGGCGCCGCCACCACGGTCAGCTTGCCCGCCTCGATCTTGGACAGGTCGAGGATGTCGTTGACCAGTGCCAGCAGCGCGCTGCCGGAAGCGCGGATCAGGCGCACGTATTCCTGCTGCTCCGCGCTGAGCGGCGTGCGCTCCAGCAGCTGGCCGATGCCCAGCACCGCGTTCATCGGCGTGCGGATCTCGTGGCTCATATTGGCCAGGAAGGCGCTCTTGGCGCGGCTGGCCTCCTGCTGCTGCAGTTCGGCCTTCTTGCGCGCCGTGATGTCCAGCGCCACGATGTGGAAGCCGCACACCTCGCCCTGCACGTCGGTGTCGGGGATATAGTCGGTCATGAAGTGGCGCTGCCAGCCGGCGCGCTCGGTGTCGGTCTCGAAATGCACGCGCTCGCCGCGCAGCGCCGCCGTCACCTGCGGCTCGCTCTGCCGGTACAAGGCCTCGCCCAGCACTTCCTTCATGCTGCGTCCGATCATGGCGGCCGGATCGATGCCCAGCAGGCTCTGGTAGCTGCGGTTGGCAAAGCGGAAGATCTCGTCCTCGTCGACGTAGCCGATGGCAGCCGGATTGTGGTCGGCCACCGTGCGCAGGAAGCGCTCCTTGTCCGCCAGTTCCAGCTGGGCGCTGGCCAGGGCCGACAGCTGTTCCGCCGCCGCCTCTTCGCTGCGCCGGCTCTGCGTGGCATCGGTCACGAACACCACATACGCTTGCGCCCCGTCGACCGCATGGCGCCGCAAGGTCAGTTCGGCGTCAAAGCGCGCGCCGTCGTGCCGCCAGCCGGTCAGCGCCACCGGCTGGCCCACGCTGCCGTCGCCCAGGCTGGCCAACAGGCCGGGCCCCAGCTGCAACAGCTGTTCGACCGGCTTGCCCAGCACGTCGGCGCGCTGCCAACCGAAGATTGCGCTGGCCCGGTCATTCCAGCCGGTGACGCAGCCCTCGCCGCTCAAGCCGATGAAGGCTTCCTGCGTGGCATCGAGCATGGCGCGCATGCGCGCGGCCAGCGCGCGGCCAGCGTCCTGCACGCGCGCCAGTTCCGCCAGGCCGGCTGCCAGCTGCGCCTGCAGATCCGCCTTGTCGCGCACCAGTTCCTGCGCCTGCCCCTGCTGGCGCCGCAGCAGCGCATTGCAGGCCTGGCGCACGCTGTCCAGTTCGCTGAAGGCGGCGCCCAGCGGCGCCACTTCGCTGGCGCCGCCCTGCTCCACCGCCCGCAAGCCGGCCTGCATCTGCGCCACCGGCCGCAGCAGCACACGCGCCGTGCGCCAGCCGAGCAGGGCCAACAGCACGGCCAGCGCCGCGCCGCCCAGGGCCAGCGTGGCCTGCAGCCGGCGCACCGGCGCCAGCGCGCTGGCGCTGTCCTGCCGCACCAGCACCGTCCAGCCCAGGCCCGGATAGCCGTCGTAGCCGCGCGTGCGCCCATAGCCCACCAGGTAGTTGCGCCCATCGGGCCAGCGCTCTTCCACGTAGCCCGCATGCTGCAGGCGCGCCTGCGCCAGGGCGGCACTGGGCAAGGCTTGCTCGAGCAGGCTGTCCGGCCCGGCCAGCACCTTGCCGCTGCGCGCGACCAGCAGCGCATCGGCGGCCAGCAGCTGGCGCGCCCAGTTCCAGTGCAATTGCACGCCCAGCACGCCGGCCGGGCGGCTGGCGCCGTCGTAGTACGGGAAAGCCAGGTCGAGCACGCGCAGCGCCCGCCCGCCATTGGCCGGCAGCCAGCGCCCCAGCAGCGGATCGCTGTGCACATCGTGCACATAGACCCCGCTCGGCGCGTCGGCCCACCATGGCTGCTGCGACACGTCCGCGCCTTCCAGCACGCCGCCGGTGGCCGCCGTCACTTTGCCGGCCGCGTCGGCCAGGCCAATCCAGGCATACAGGGGATAGGTGCGCTGCAAGTCTTCCAGCACATGCCGGCGCTGCACGCTGTGCGCATCGGCCGTGGCGCCGGCGCGGCGCGCCAGCAACTGCACTTCGCGATAACGCTCGAACATGGCCGCATCAAACTGGTCGGCGCTGTCGCCGGCGCGCTGCGCCAGGCCCTGGCCGATGCTGTGCTTGAGTTCGGACGCGGTGCGCCAGCCCAGCAAGGCCACGGCCAGCAGGGTCAGCAACAAGACCGCGACCGCCAGCAGTCCGGCCAGCACGGTCCCCAGGCCCGCCGGGCCGATCCTGTGTCGCAGCGAGGGACGTGCGGGCAAGGCGTCTTCTGGCATGGCAGCTCCGGTTCTCCGAAGCTCCGAGTATAACCGACTCTCCCGCCAAAAGTTGCCAGAAAGTCTTGCTTAAAGTTCCTTCCTTAATGCACTTTACGACCCGAGCGCGACTTCTGCGCCTTCGTTTCGCCGTGCTCGCGGCGCTGCTTGTTGACGATGCGCGCCGCCACTTCCTCTTCGCGGCCCGGGTAGCGGTGCTCCTGCTTGAACTCCTGCTTGAGCTCCTTGTATTCGCGCTCCCGTTTCTGGCTGGCTCCTCTGGGCATGATAGGCCTCCCTGTGTCAGGTACGGTCCCTATGCTAGCCAAGCTTTGGCCGGCACAGCGCACGTAAGGGCCGGTGACTTTCACTAGATGATCGACACGCAAGTATTAATTCCAGACAATGGGTGTTATCAAAATGACTGGAGGGCACCGATGCAAGACCATACCATCAAGGCGCACAAGCTGTTCATCCCGACCCTGTGGCTGCTGTTCGCGCTGGCGCTGGGCCTGGCGCCCTGGTACGGCAGCTGGCAAGCGGCGCTGCTGGCCGGCTTGCCGGCCGCCGTGCTGCCCACCGTGCTGGCCTGGAAAGCGCCGCACGCGCTGGCCAGCCGCATCGCCGTCGGCGTCGCCTGCATGTGGTTCTGCGCGCTGCACATCCACCAGGCGATGGGCATGATCGAGCTGCACTTCGGCATCTTCGTCCTGCTGGCCCTGCTCGTGGTCTACCAGGACTGGCGCGTGATCGTGGCGGCGGCCGCCTTCGTCGCCGTGCACCACCTGCTGTTCAATTCCCTGCAGCAAGCCGGCTTCGGCACCATGTGCCTGAGCCGCCCTTCGCTGCCGGTGATCATCGTGCACGCCCTGTACGTGGTGGTGGAAACCGCCGCCCTGTGCCATTTCGCCGTCAGCTTCGCGCGCCAGCGCGTGCAGACCGAGGCCGACCGCCGCACGCTGCAAGCGAGCTTCGAGCGCATGCAGCGGACGGTGAGCGAGGCCCACGTCGGCCTGGACGCCATCAGCGATGCCGCGCACGCGATCGCCAGCGGCAACCAGGATCTTTCGCTGCGCACCGAGCAGCAGGCCGCCGAACTGCTGCGCACTGTGGGCACGGTGCAACAGTTGGCGCAGGCGGTGCGCCGGAATGCCGACGATGCGCATGCCGCCACCGAACTGGTGACCGGCGCATCGCAGGTGGCAGTCCAGGGCGGCGCCATGGTGGCCAGGGTCGTCGGCACCATGGGCGCCATCCACGCCAGCGCGCGCCGCATCCACGACATCATCGGCGTGATCGACGGCATCGCCTTCCAGACCAATATCCTGGCGCTGAACGCGGCCGTGGAAGCGGCGCGCGCCGGCGAGCAGGGGCGCGGCTTTGCGGTGGTCGCCAGCGAAGTGCGCAGCCTGGCCCAGCGCAGCGCCACGGCCTCGCAGGAAATCCGCCAATTGATCGGCGACTCGGTGGCCAGGGCGGAACAGGGCAACCAGCTGGCTGGCGCCACCGGCGAAGTGATGGAGAAACTGGTGGGATCGGTGCAGCAGGTGGCGCAACTGATGCAGGGCATCACGGCCGGCAGCCGCGCGCAGTCGGCCGGCATCGAACAGGTCACCAGCGCCGTCAGCGGAATGGACCAGGTGACGCAGCAGAACGCCGCCCTGGTGCAGCAGGCGGCCAGCGCTGCGGCCACCATGCTGGAACACGCGCGCCGCCTGGCTCAGCTCATGGCCAGCCAGGGCGACGGCGCACCGCAGCAGCGCGCACTGGCGCTGCGCTGATCAGAACTGCTCGACCCAGGCCGCCAGCTGCGACGGGGTCAGCGCCGCATCGGCCTGCACCAGGCGGCATTCGACGCCTTGCGCGCCGCTGGCCATCTGCAGCGAAGCGCCGCGCTTGCCCAGCCACAGCAGGCAAGCCAGCCAGAATGCGTGTTGCGAAGACACCGGCGTGCTGGTAGGCGTTTCCAGGAATTCGGTCAGCTGGGACGCCTGCAGGAACAGCGCATGGCCGGCGTCGACCGCGCGGAAGGTCGGGCCGAACGCTTCCGCCAGCAGGGCAAAGGCATGCGCCGGGTCGGCATCGGCATAGCGCTGCTCGAGGTCCTGCAGGTGGTCGCGCACGGCGCAGCCGAAAGCAGCGCTGCGGAAGGCTTCCGAGCTGATCAGGTCGGAGTGGTCCAGCATCAGCCAGTCCGGCTCCGGCGGCGTCATGCCGGCGCTCAAGGCGCCCGCCAGGTAGCTTTCTACCGGCACGAACGAGGGGCCGGCCGACAGGCTGGCCGCCAAGGTGTAGACAGTGCCAATGCGGCTGGCGACGGCCTGCTTCTGGCGCACCAGCAGCTTTTCGCGCAGCAGCTGCGAATGTTCCTTCTGCAGCTTGGCCAGGGCCAGCGCCTGTTTCAGTTCCATGCGCAGCGCGGCGATATCCCATGGCTTCTGGATATAGCGGTGGATCTGGCCCTGGTTGACCGCGTCCACCGTGTGTTCCAGCTCCGAATAGGCCGTGGTCAGGATGCGCACGATGTGCGGATAGCGGTCCCACGCGTAGAACAGCAGCTCGTTGCCGTAGGCGCCGGGCATGCGCTGGTCGGACACCAGCACGGCGATTTCATCGGCGTGCTCGTCGAGCATGCGTTTGCCCTCCTCCACCGACTCGGCCACGTAGACGGGCGCCAGCGAGCCCAGGGCGCGCTGGAAATATTTGAGGGCGGTCGCCTCGTCGTCGACGTAAAGGATCGCCGGCATTTGTTTGGTCGGTTGTTCTGTCATGCTCGTTCCTTCTCTAACTGCGGGAAATTCATGGTGACGGTGGTGGAGCAACCCTGGTCCGACTGCACCCGCAGGTGGCCGCCGAACGATTGCATCACGCGGTTGCAGAAGATCAGCCCCCAGCCGCTGCCGCCCTCGCTGCCATGCATGGACACCGGGTCCAGCAGCAGGCGGTTCAGCAGCGCCGGCGCGATGCCCGGGCCGTTGTCTTCCACGATGATATACGGGCGCTCTGCCACGCCCACGGTGATCCTGATCCGGGGACCAGGGTGGCCTTGCAGCGCGCGCAGCGCATTGCTCAGCAGCGACGACAGCACCAGCGCCACGCAGTTGGGCGAGGCGCGCACATTGAAGTCGGCCTGCACGCCGACTTCGATGATCTCACGCTGGCCTGGCGCCAGCGGGTACACGCCCAGCAGGGCGTTCACCATCTGCTGCGCGCTGCCGCTGGCCAGGCGCGCGGCCGGCACCACGCTGGCGCGCTTGACCGACTCGACGAACGAGGCCAGCACCGACAGGCAGTAGCGCGCATTGTCGTTCATATGGGCTGCGGCGTTGCCGATATCGGCCCGCAGCGGCAGGCCATTGTCTTCCGCCTGGCCGGTGACACGGCGCTGGATGTTGCGCGCGAAATTGGCGATGGTCGCCAGCGGGGTATTCAGTTCATGGGCCAGGAAGGCCACCGTTTCCTCGATAGCCAGCAGGCTTTGGCGGCGCATGGCGCGCTCGCGCGCATTTTCGCTGGCCAGGCGCAGCGCATCGCGCACGGTATTGGTATCGAGCGGCTTTTCCAGGATGCGGAAGATGTCGCCGCCATTGATGGTTTCCAGCAGCACTTCCTTGTCGGCATAGGCCGTCACCAGGATGCGCACCAGGTGCGGGTAATCGCGCTCGACCTGGCGCAGCAGCTCGCCGCCGACGCGGCCCGGCATGCGGTAATCGGTGACCAGCACGTCGATATCGCTATCTGGCTTGGCCAGGATCTCCAGCGCCTCGTCCACGCCGGGCGCGGTCAGCACGGTGAAGTCATTTTCCACCGCGCGCGCAAAATACTTGCGCGCCAGTTCCTCGTCGTCCACGTACAGCACGGTCGCTGGCTGGCTGCGCTCGTTCATTTCTCGCCTCCGGTCACGCGCGGCAGGTCAAAGGTGAACTTGGTCCATTCGCCCGGCACGCTCTCGGCCGCCAGCAAGCCGCCGTGGCGCTGGATCACGCTGTAGCAGATCGACAGGCCCAGGCCCAGGCCCTGCCCCACTTCGCGCGTGGTGAAAAACGGCTCGAACACGCGGCCGATATTTTCCGGCGTGATGCCAGGGCCGTTGTCGCGCACCGTGATCTTCAGCCGGTCGCCGCGCGCCTCGGCATAGATATCGATGGCCGGCCCTTGCGTGGCGCCTTTGCGCATGGCCAGCGCCGCATTGCTCAACAAGTTGATCAGCACGCCGATGATGGCCGCTTCGTCGCCGCGCACCAGGGTGTCCGGCTGCAGGTGGCGGTTGACCTTGATGCCCTTGATTTCGTGGCCGACCAGGCGCACCGACGATTCCAGTGCGCGTTCGAACAGGAACTGGGCGCTTTCATGGTCGCTGCCCGACTTGCGGTAGGCGAAGGTCTTCAGGTCCGATACGATGTACTGCACGCGCTGCATGCCGGACTTGGCATCGGTCAGGCACTCCAGCAGCACTTCGCTGCTCTTGGCGCCCGGTTCTTCCAGCGCGATGTCGATCGCCATCATGCAGAAGTTGACCGGGTTGTTCACCTCATGCAGCAGGCCGGCCGCCAGCGTGCCCAGCGCCGCCATTTTCTCCTGCTGCAGCATCTGGCCCTTGATTTCGGCCAGGCTGCGGTTGTTCGCCTCAAGCTGGGCGTTCTTGTCGGCCAGTTCCGCCTTCAGCTGGAACAGGTTGAAGCGCGCCTGCTCGTTGTAGTAGGTGCAGACCGCGCTGGCAATGGCGCTGAAGGCCAGCAGCAGCGAATTGACGGCAAACGCGCCGCCCACCGGCGGCTGGCCGTCATGCACCCAGCAGGCCGCCGCGTACAGCAGGTAGGTCAGCAGGCCAAGCGTCAGGTTCTGCCACATGCGGAAGGCAAACGCGATGGCCGAGGCAAACACGCCCAGGTTCAGGCCCGCATAGTAGATGGAGGAAGCGCCTTCGGTGACGGCAATCATCCACGCGATCATGATCTGCGGCAGCATCAGCCAGGTGAAGCTCATCGCCTCCACATGGCGCGCGCCCCAGGGCCGGCGCATCACGCCGATGATGCCGAGGATGGCCAGCGACACCAGCACGCGCGCCAGCGCAAACGCCCCAAGGTGGTCGGGATAGAGGCTGAAATCGAGGCCTATGCCGAGCAGGACCAGGCCGATGGCCGTCCACGCGCCGCCGCGGCTGAAGCGCAGGCGGTAGGCGCGCAGGTCCGACTCATAGGCCGAATGCAGGTGCGGGCTCACGTAGGGTGCCGGTCCCGTCATGGCAGCGACGCTTCGGCAAACACATTGACGCCGGTCGCATCGACATAGGTAAGGCGCTCGCGCGACTGGGGCGGCATGAGCTGGTCCATCTTGGCTTCGTCGCGGTAAATCAGGTACCACTCGAGCAGGTGCTCCATGCCCGGCCGTTCCGGGTTGCTGGTATGGACGTTGGTCACCAGCAGGCGGCCGCCGCTGCGCATGCAGGAAGCGAAGTAGCTCAGCAGGCGGCTGCACACCTTGTCCGACAGGTAGTCGAACAGGCCGGCGCAGTACACCACGTCGAAATCGGCGCCCACTTGCGGGCCGTCCACGCGCCGTTTCAGGAGGTTGTGCACGGAATCCTGCACGAAGCGGATGTCCGGCTGGCGCGCCAGGCCGGCGCTGATGGCGCCCAGCTGGCCGCGCGTCCAGGCCAGCGTTTCTTCGCTGAAGTCGACCAGCTCGAAGGACAGCCAGTGCGGTTCGTCGTACTCGCGCAGGAAGCGCTGGATTTCCTGCGCCGGGCCGCAGCCCACGTTGAGCACGCGGAACGGACGGCCGACGCGGCGCGCCGCGTCGGCCTGGCGCTTCAGGAAGTCGACCAGGATATCGATGCGGTTGCGGTGCGCCACGGCCACCGCGGTCTGCAGGAAGGCGGCATTGACGATCTGGAAGTAGGTGCTCGGGCCCTGGCGCGGGTCGCCCAGGATCTGGTTCACCATTTCGTAGTCGCCGGCATAGCCGAGCGGCTTGCTGAAGGTGCGGAACACGAACGGCGCGCGCAGGATCAGCGGGTGCAGCGCAGCCTGGGCAAAGGCGCGGTGGGCTGCAGCGGCCTCCGCCTCGACCACGCCCGCTTCCTTGTTGAGGTCATCGAAATAGCGCCGCACGCGCATGATCAGCGGCTCGGCCAGTTCGGCGAACACATCGGCACGCAGGCGGCCGCCCTCCTTCGGCAGCGAATCGGACAGGTCGACCTGCTCGACCCAGCGCGCCACTTCGGCCAGGTAGGCGCGCGACTCGTTGACGGCAATCTGGTAGTCGCGGCGGATGCGGAAACGCTCGTCCCAGTCCAGCACGAACTTGCTCGCTTCCCGGCCCACGGCCCCCGGCAGCATGACCACCTCGCTCAGTTCGCGCCACTCGTCGATCAGGGTCACCGACACCACGGCAGTCAGGCCCGTGTTGACCATGCTGATGACGACGGCCTTGCCGATATAGGCGCTGGCGGTGCCCATGCGCACGGTCAGCTCACTTAATACTTCGCTGACCTGCACGATGGAATACGGGTTATACACTTCCATCACCAGCGACTTGCGCTGGAGTGTCACGATGGTGCCGCGCACTGCTTCACCTTGCGTGTTCAGGAAACTGACGACCGGATCGATTTGGGCCTGTGAATACACTTTTTTTTCGGAACTAAATGGTTGCCGTGAATTAAATTGAGTGTACTGACTTGTGGCGCAAATCGCAACGTTTCACTATGAAGAATTGTCCTTAATTCAGTAAGGATTATTGTTATGACAATACCGGCCGGCCACCAAAAGTTCGCTGCCGCACAGACGCGACCATTGCCTGATGCCAAACTGGCGGCGAGTCTTGGAGATCACGATGGAGCACTTACGCAAACAGACCCCCGCTGAACTGGAGCGAGCGGAATTCCACGAGCGCTTTGCCCGGAGTTTCACCGATGCGCGTTTTGACGCACTGCGCGATGCGGTCGAAGCGCTGGAAGAACTGGCCTGGCGCCAGTATTGCGAGCAGCGCCGGCCAAGCCCGCCCCATTAGGCATTCGTCGCCAGCAGTTCCAGGCGGGCGGCCAGCCGGTCAGCCATCTGCGCCGGCGTAAAACCAGCATAGCGGTTGGCGATACCGCGCGCAGCCATCAGGGTACGGCCATCCATCAGCAGGCTGCGCACGACGCTGCGCCAATCCACCGCCCCGGGCAAGCGCCCGCCATTGACCGCCACGCCGGCCTGCTCCAGGCGCGCTGCCAGCAGGTAGCGTTCGAGCTGGGTCGGCAGCAGCAGCAGCGGCACTGCCGCCAGCAGCGCATGCGCGATCGTGCCCTCGCCGGCTTGGCTGACGCAGATGCGCGCCTCGGCCAGCGCCGCCGCCAGCTCGACCGGTCCGCGCGCATACGCCAGGCTGGTCGCATGCACCGGCGGCACCGCGCCGGCGGCCACCTCCGGCTGGTAGCACAGCACCCGGCACCCTTCCATGACCAGGGCGTGCAGCACCGCGGCGTGCGCCGGATGCTCCTGGCGCAGGTAGACGAAGACCTTGTGCCCGTGCCCCGGCGGCCATTGCGGCGCCTCGCCGGCGGGGGCCACGAAAGCCGGCCCGTACCATTGCTCGCGCTCGGGCGGCCGCCCGTAATGGTCCAGCTCGGGCCAGGCGCACAGGAAGTGCTGGCGCCCCAGCAGCGCGTCGGCCGCCTGCACATAAGGCACGCCGCCGTGGTGCACCAGTACCGTGTTCATCACTTTGAGCGTATGCAGCTCGGCCGCGGCCAGGCGCTGCAAGTCCATCGGCTCCCAGGGCCGGAAGTTGGGCAGGGGCTGGCCGGGCGGCGGCAAGGTGAAGCCGGCGCCGATTGCTGCCGATGGGATATCCAGGGTGCGCGCCGCCAGCAAGGCGGTCGGGGCAAATTCGGCCACCACCACGTCCGGCTTGAGCAACTGCAGCGCGGAACGCCAGCCGCGCACCAGCGCGTCCAGCGTCTGCGCCTCGCGGTAACCGGAGGAGAGCATGATTTCGGCGAGGCTGGCAGCATGCTGCCCGGCGCCGTGCAGCCACAGCGGGGCCTGCAGCATCGTCACGTTGAGCGCGCCCAGCAGCCGGCGCGCCTGGCCCAGGTCGCGTACCGACAAGCTGACCGCATGGCCACGTGCCAGCAGGGCTTGCGCAATGACCCGCAAGCGTCCTGCATGGGCGGGGTCGCCGCCTAATTCCCAAGCCAGGTGGAAGTGAGCCATTCTCAGTTCACCCAGCCAAGCGTCATTGTGTTTTTCACATTATTTCCAATTAAGGCTGTGCCTTGGATTTTAGAACACACTGGCAAACAGGTGTGCAATACTAGGCCATGGCCCTCCACCGATTGCTACCACAGAGCTTGCGCGCGCGCATGACCTGCGTGGTCATCTTGTTCGTGCTTGCGGCCACCACCATCGTCACCTGGCTGGCGCTGTCGATGTCCGAACGCGACATGAAAAGCGTGATCGGCCAGCAACAGTTCAGCCTGCTCTCGGTGGCTGCCGCCCATATCGACGAGCAGCTGGCCACCAAGCGCCTGTTGCTGGCGTCAATTGCCGATGCGATCCCGTCCACCCAGCGCACGCCTTCGGCCATCCGCGCCGCGATCGAACGCCATGCCTCAGCCTCGGCCGAATTCGCCAACGTCGCCGCGTTTGATGCCAGCGGCAAATTCCTGGCCAGCCTGCGCACGCCGCAGCAGGGCAACCCCAATGTGGCGGACCGCCCCTATTTCGAACAGACCCTGGCGCAAAAGCGCGCCATCATATCACCGCCCCTGCGCGGCCGCGTGTCCAGCTTGCCGGTCGTCGTGCTGACCCATCCCATCATCGATAGCGGCGGCGACGTGCAGGTGGTCCTGGTGGGCAGCATCGATCTGCTGAACTCCGACTTTTTCCATCATTTCAACACCATGAAGCCGGGCAAGACTGGCTTCATGTTCATCATGACCACCGAGGGATTCCTGGTGAATCATCCCAACAAGGCGCGCCTGCTCGAACATATCAACGCCAGGCCTGGCCTCAACCTCGGCACCCAGCGCGCGCTCGACGGCTTTGAGGGCTGGATGGAAGCGACCAACAAGGATGGGGTCGATGGCATCTATTCCTATAAGCGGCTGAATGCCACCAACTGGATCGTGGCGGCGCGCTACCCGACCGACGAGGCCTTCGCCCCCATGATCCGCATGCGCCAGCAAGCGACGCTGGCGGCCACGCTGTTTGCCGCGGTAGCCGGGATCCTGAGCTGGCTGATGATCAAGGGGCTGCTGTCGCCCTTGCAAAAACTGCGCGCCCACCTGCATGCCATCCGCAACCGCGGCGGCGACATCGGCCTGCTGCGCAGCGGCGGCAGCGACGAGATCGGGGAACTCAGCGAAGCGCTGTACGACTTGACGGCCGAACGCCAGGCGGCGCAGGACCGGCTGGCCGAGAGCGAAAAGCGGGCGCGCGTGATTGCCGACAATATCCCGGCGCTGGTCGCGTATATCGACCTTGACCTGCGCTACCGTTTCACCAACGAGCATTACCAGTTCCTGCTTGGCATCGACCCGCGCGCCATGGTCGGCAAGCGCTTCGACGAAGTGTTCGGCGGCGACGCTTTCGCGCGCTGGAAGGAGTGCTTCGATAGCGTGCTGGCCGGCCGCCGCATCCACCTCGAGCGCCCCGGCGAGGAGCTTGAGCGCCACCTGCACCTGATGGTGGAGCTGGTGCCGGACCTGGCGCCCGATGGCAGCGTGCTGGGCTTTTATATGATGTGCACCGACATCACCGAGCGCAAGACCGCCGAGCTGGCCCAGGCCGCCAGCGAAAAGCGCCTGCGCCTGATCGCCGACCATTTGCCGGTGATGATCAGCGCCATCGACCGCGAACATGTCCTGCAATTCGGCAATGCCACCTACCGGCGCTGGCTCGACACCGATCCCGCTACCCTGCCCGGCCGCCCGATGTCCAGCGTGTCGGGCGAAGCGGCCTACCTGGAAGCGCGCCCCTGGCTGGAACGCGCCTTCAGCGGCGAGGTGACCGAATACGAATCGACGGCGCGCCTGCACGGTGAACTGCGCGTGCTGGAAACCATTTTCGTGCCCGACGTGCGCAAGGATGGCAGCGTGCCCTTCGTCTACGCGCTGACCACCGACGTCACGCGCAGCCGCGAAGTGGAGGCGGAATTGCTGCGCCAGGCGCGGCGCGACCCGCTGACCGGCATCCCCAACCGGCGCCAGTTCGAGGATGTGCTGGACCAGGCCATCGAGCGCGTGCGCCGCCAGGACAGCCAGATGGCGCTGGCCTACCTCGACATCGACAACTTCAAGCACATCAACGATAGCCTCGGCCACGCCGGCGGCGATGAGGTGCTGAAGGAGTTTGCGCTGCGCCTGTCCGGCAGCGTGCGCACCACCGACACCGTGGCGCGCCTGGCCGGCGACGAATTCGTGATCGTGTTTGAAAACATCCGCCACGCGGACGAAGTGCAGCTGCTGGCGGAAAAAGTCATGGCCTCGGTCGCGCCCGACTTTACGGTGCTGGGCGCACCGCTGCGCGTCACCACCAGCATCGGCATCGCCCTCTACGCCGGCGGCACCGAAACGGCCGGAGGGCTGATCGGGCGCGCCGACATGGCGCTGTACGACACCAAGCGCCGCGGCCGCAACGGCTTTACCATCGACACCGGCCGCGGCCTGCCGGAAGCGGCAGTCTCGCCGCCTTAAACTTCGCGCAGCAATTCGATGAAGCGGCGCCCGGCCGGCCCGGGCGGTGCATCCTTGCGCCAGCTCGCATACATCGAGAAGGCCATGCCCAGCACCGGACTCGCTTCCAGCGTCAGTTCGACCAGGGCGCCGCGCGCCAGGTCGTCTTCCACCATGTGGCGCGGCATGCCGCCCCAGCCCAGGCCGGCGCGCAGGAACGCGTGCTTGGCGCCCAGGTCCGCCAGGCGCCAGCCGTTCGGATTGACCACGCCGAACTGCCGTCCCTGGGTCAGGGGCGAGCGATCGGTCAGGATCAGCTGCACGTGGCGCGCTGCCTCGCTGCGCGCGACCGGCGCCGGCAAGGCGGCCAGCGGATGGCCGGCAGCTGCCACCGCCACCACCGGCACTTCAAACAGGAAGGCTGTCTCGCATTCGGGCGGCACATCCGGATAGGAACCCACCACGGCCAGGCGGCAGCGGCGCTCCAGCAGCGGCTGCACCACCGCGCCCAGCGCTTCCACGTCCAGCCGCAGCGGCGTGCCGGGAAATTCGCGATGGAACAGGCGCACGGCTTCGGTCAGGCGCGCGATCGGGAACATCACGTCAACCGCCACCGACAGCTCCGCCTCGAGCCCTTCGGCCAGGGTGCGTGCCTTGGCCTTGAAACCGTCCATGCTGCTGGCGGCGGCGCGCGCCGAATCGAGCAGGGCGCGCCCCTGCTCGGTTAGCCGAGGGTAGCGGCCGCTGCGGTCGAACAAGGGAAAGCCGACTTGCATTTCGAGGTTGGCGAGGGTCTGGCTCACCACCGATTGCGCGCGCCGCAGCTTGCGCCCCGCTGCCGAAAAACTGCCCTCTTCCGCTGCGGCGATAAAAGTGCGGAGCTGGTCCATCGACATTGCGTCGAGCATGTGCGATCCTGTGTTTTACCAATGGCGGCCGATTGTACACGAGCGTGTAAGACTGGTCCGACACGGCGGCGCGAATCTCTCCGCTTGGAAACACTGCCTTGCACTTGGATACTGGTTGATATGATGACCACACTTCCACTCAGCCGTAGTCCTCAGGCCTCAGCGGCCGGGCCCTCGCAACAGCTTTATATGCTGCTGCGCGAGGCGCCCGACCGTTCCGCGGCAACCGCCTACCTGCAGCGCCGGCTGGCCGAAGCCGGGGCCTTGCCGCCCGCCTGGACTGGCGGCCAGCAGGGCCTGGAAGCATGGCTGGAACTGCGCAGCCGCAACCGTGCCGAGGAATTCCGGCAATACCAGCTGGGGCGGCAGCAAGGCGCGCCGCGCCGCCACTTCGCCACGCTGGCCCAGGCGCGGCGCTTCCTGTGCGTGCAGGCGCCGGGCTTGCTGGTGGAAGGGGCCTGGCTGCACACAGTGCTCGACCATTGGCGCCAGGCAGCCTATATGCCGCTGGTTAAGCTCTACCTTGACTACCTTGGCAAGGGCGTACCGGCAGGCAATCATGTTGCGCAAGTGCGACAAGTTCTCGCCGTCCAGGCCTGCAGCAGCTGGCAGGACCTCGAAGACAGCGGCTTCGTGCAAGGCGCCATCCGCCTCGCCCTGGCCAGCGCGGGCGAACGCTACCTGCCGGAGCTGCTGGGCTACCAGTTGGCCGTCCCCGACCAGCCGGCGTCGCAACCGTCGCTGCTGCTCGAACTGGCCGAACTGGGCATCGCCTTGCCCGCGCCGCCGCCGTCCGACACCATTATCATGAACGTGCTGCGCGTGCTGCTGGGCGCGGCGCCGGAAAACGCCGCCGAAACCCTGCAGCGGCTGGAGCTGGGCTACGGCCTGGGCCGCATCGGCCTGCAGACACTGCCCGCGACCCCGGAGGATGGGGCGCCGCAGGATCCGCCGGTCGCCAACGGCGGCGCCAGTGCCGCCATCTTCGCCCCACCGCCAGCCAGCCCCGACAATACGCCTGAGGCGGCGCCGGCGCCTGAACCGGCGCGCCCCATCTTGCGCCACTGTTTCGACGACGATGAACATGCGTGGGAAACCATCACCAGCGACCTTGGCCTGCTGGAAGCCCAGATTGCAGCCTGCAGCGGCAAGGCGGAGGCCATGACGATGCTGGCGCGCCACATGGGCCCCGCCGTCCACCACCAGCCGCTTGGCCTGATGGCGGCACGCATCTATTCCCAGTTGTTCGCCCTGGCCTAGGTCGCCAGCGAAGCACGCAGCAAGGCGGGCGTCAGCCCCGTCCAGCGCTTGAACGAGCGCCGGAAATTGGCGGCGTCATGGAAGCCCAGGTAGTCGGCCACCGCTTCGTTATCGGCCCGCCGCGACTGGAACAGGTACAGCGCGACATGGGTGCGCACCTGGTCCAGCTCCGCCACGAAGTGGGTGCCGCAGCGCGCCAGGTGGCGCTTCAGCGTGGACGGGCTGATGCCGAAGGCAGCGCTGGCGCCTTCCAGCGTCGGGTTGCAGCGCACTTCCGCCAGCAGGTAGTCGTACAGCGCATCGACCAGGCTGGCCGCCGCACCAGACTCGCTGACGCCTGCCAGCACGGCCGCGCCCTCGACGGCGCCGGCGTCCGGCCAGGGCTGAACCAGCAACGCCGGATCCAGCAGCATCGCATCGAGCTGGCAATCGAACCGCAGTTCGCCGCCAAGATGCACCTCATGCTGCTCGATGTGACGCGGACGGGCGCGGTTGAAGCAGAACCGCCAGGGCAGACGCTGCCCGCCCAGCCAGCGCGCCAGCGAAACCACGGCGGTCATGTGCATTTCAACCAGGGCAGCGCGCAGGCTTGGTGCGCCGTGGCTGTCGGTCCAGTAAAGCACTGCCTGGCCGTCAGCGACATGCAGGCGTGGCCGCAACAGCGGCAGCAGGCGCGCAGGCCAGCGGCACAGGATCTCCAGTACGTGCAGCAACGAGCCTGCCCGCCGCAATGCGAGCGTCAACGCCGGGTCTGCACCGGGCAACAGATGCTGGCCCAGCATGAAGCTGGTATCGGCGCTATCGAGCTCGCGCAGTGTATTCGTGAGCAGTTGCAGGCATTGCTGGGGACTGACCAGGGTGCCAGGCAGGGGCGCGCTGCCGTCGCCGGGCATTCCCGTACCGCGCGCAATCGCAGCTGGCAGTGCCTCCCGCTGAAGGGCGTAGTCCAGGAAGTGCCATGGCAAGCCGCATGCCGGGATGGTCGCCTCGTCCGGCAGTGTGTAGCGGATCACTGCGCGGGCACCGTTTGCTGCGGCCGCGCCGCCGGCTGGCCGGCGCCGTCGATTGCCGCCGACAGGCGCGCCAGCAAACCTTCCGCGTCGCCGTGCGCCGCTTCGCTGGCAAAGCGCAGGCTGACCGGCAGCGGCCCATGCGGCCCGTGATGGCGCATCCTTGCCACCATATCGCACAAGTGCTGGGCCAGAGCCCGTGCCCCCGCATCGCCCAGGCCGGGCAACAACAGCGCAAAGCGGTCCCCCGCATAGCGGCACAACAAGTCTTCATTGCGCAGGTTAAGCAACAGCATGTGGCCTACCGCCTGGAGTACCCGGTCCCCTTCGCGCGCGCCATGTTCGCGATTGATGCGGTGGAAGCCGTCGATATCGAGCAGCACGAGCGCGCACTGGCCGGATGGATCGCGCTCCTGCTCCAGGCGGATCTGGTGCCGCAGGTATGCAGCATCCGCCAGTTGCGTGAGCCGGTCGAACGCGCGGTGCTGGCGGAACAGGCGCTCGCGCTTGGCCAGGTGGTCGTTCAGCATGAACTGCTCTTGGCGCCAGTAATAAATACCTGCCGTGAGCACCAGCATGCCGAACGGCACCAGGGCTTCCAGCCAGTTGTCCCAGCTTGCCGCTTTGTCGACCCGGAAGAATTCATCCAGACAGTCGGCACAGGAACCGAGCATGATGGCGGCCAGCCCTCCCGCCAGCAGGCGCGTGACCAGCCCGCCCGGCCGGCTGCTCAGGGTCATCACGAACCACAAGCCCGCCATGGCCGCCATGCCGCCTTCGGCAATGATGTCCATCCAGCGCCAGGCGCTGAAAGGCTTGGTTTCGCCCGCGCCGGCATACAGCAGCAGGAACGCAATCACGGCAAACGCCGCGGCCACCAGGGAATGTCGATGAAGTTTCAGCATAACCGCGCAGCTTAAGCGCGCCTTGTGACCGCCGCATGACAGGCGCAGGGTCATTTCAGCTCACTGCTGCGTAACCAGCTTGTCATCCACGCTTCACATAATCCGCTGCATTCTTCCACTCCCACCAGAATGCCAATGAAAACCCAACTGACCGCCCTCGCCGCCGGCGTACTCGCCCTGGCCAATGCCATCGCCTCCGATGCCGCTGACGCCTCCCTGGCCGGCGCCAGCGTCGTCATTACCGGCCAGCGCGCCGTGCTGGCCAAATCCATCGCTGCACAGGACAAGGCGGACAACATCATCAATGTCCTGAGCAGCGACGACATCGGCAACCTGCCGGACAAGAATGCTGCTGAAGCACTGGCCCGCCTGCCGGGAGTCTCCGTCCAGCGCGACCAGGGCGAAGGCCGCTACATTACCGTGCGCGGCCTCGGCCCGGACCTGAACGCCGTCACGATCAACGGCGCCCTGGTGCCCTCGCCGGAAGCGAGCCGCCGCGCCGTAGCGCTCGACGTGCTGCCGGCAGGCCTGATCCGCTCGCTCGAAGTGAGCAAGACACTGACACCGGCGCAGGATGCCAGTTCGCTTGGCGGCACGGTCGAAGTCAAGGCGCTGTCGGCCTTCGACCTGCCTGGCTCACTGCTGTCCGTGAACGCGGCCGCCTCGCACGACCAGAACACCGGCAAGAACAGTCCAGGCGCCGGCATGCTGTGGGCGCGCCGCTTTGGCGACGGCAAATTCGGCGTGGCGGTAGGCCTGAGCGGCGAAAAGCGCAAGTTCGGCTCCGATAACGTGGAAACGGGCGGCGCCTGGGATGGCGAACGCCTGTCGGGCTTCGAACTGCGCGACTACCTGCCGGTACGCGAACGCCGCGCCGCCGCGCTGAACCTGGATTACCGCCCGGAAGCTGGCAGCAGCTGGTTCCTGCGCAGCTTCCTGAGCCGCTTCAGCGACGACGAAGTGCGCGACCGCCTTACTGTCAGCAACGTCAGCGGCGGCGCGCTGGTCGAAGGCGTGCCGTCCAGCGCCCGCCTGGAGCGCCGCATCCGCCAGCGCAAATACACGCAGGAGATCCAGTCCGCCGTCATCGGCACCCAGCAAAAGCTCGGCACCTGGCAGTTCGATGTGCAGGCCGGCCGCAGCAAGGCCGATGAAGATACTCCTGAAGCGCTGAACGATGGCCGCTTCCGTGGCACCGCCAGTTTCAAGGGCATCGGCTTCAGCAACAGCGAGCGGCCTGCCTTGACGGCTCCGGACTCGGCCTACGATCCTGCCAGCTACAGCCTGAACGCCATCACGCTGCAGCAGCGCTATTCGAAGGATACCGAGCATCACCTGAAGTTCGACCTCGGCCACGAGTTCGCTTCAGGCGAAATGCGCTCCGCCATGAAGTTCGGCGCCAAGACAAGCCGCCGCGAAAAGACCAACGACACCAATCAGTGGAGTTACAGCAGCAAGGCGGTCCCGGGTTCCCTGTCGATGGCCTCGTTCGTGCAAGGCCACCAGCTTGATTACCCGTTCGGCCAGATCGGCACGGCCCTCGATCCGGCCGCGATCCGCACCCGGGTCGCAGGACTGGACCGCAACGCAGCCCGCCTGGCGACGGAATCTGCGATCAACGATTTCAGCCTGGGCGAAGATATCGATGCCGCCTACTTCCAGAACACCCTGTCGCAAGGAGACTGGCGCCTGCTGGCCGGTGTTCGGGCCGAACACACCGCCTTCGATGCCGCCGGCGTGCGCACCAGCGGCAGCACCATCACGCCGCTGCAACGCAGCCGCTCCTACACCAACTGGCTGCCATCGCTGCAACTGCGCTATGACCTCGACCGTGCTACCAGCTTGCGTAGCGCGTGGACCAATTCCGTTGTGCGCGCCAACTTCAGCCAGCTGGCGCCAGGCGTGGCACTGGCCAGCGCCACCGAAGCAACGATCGGCAATCCGGACCTGAACCCGCTCAAGTCGCACAATGTCGATTTTGGCGTCGAACGCGTCATCGGCAATGACGGTGCGGTATCGGCCTACCTGTTCTACAAGGACATCAAGGACTTCACCTACACCACCAATCTCGCAGGCAGCGGCCAATGGGCCGGCTACACCAGCGCCGCCACTTACGCCAATGGCGACACGGCCAGAGTCAAAGGCCTCGAATTGTCCTGGCAACAGCCCCTGCGCATGCTGCCGGCGCCATTCAACGGCCTGCTGGTCGGCATCAATGGCGCCTTGACCGATTCGCGCGCCAATATTGCACGCTTCGACAGCAAGTCCGGAGCCATGCTTGCCCGCCGCATTTCCATGCCGGGGCAGTCCGACCGCGTCATGAACCTGATGCTCGGCTACGAAGCAGGACCAGTCAGTAGCCGTATCGCCTTGAACTACAAATCACCCTACTTGCTGGAACTGGGCTCCGACATCCTGAACAGCGCGCAGGACCGCATGGTCGATACCCAGAAGCAGGTCGATTTCTCGCTGTCCTGGCAGGTGTCGAAAGGCGTCCAGCTGAGCTTCGATGTCGCCAACCTCAATAATGAGAAGTACTATGTCTACCAGGGCATCAAGGCGCACAATGCCCAGTACGAGCACTACGGGCGCACCTATAAACTGGGCCTGAAAGCGAGTGTATTCTGATGCGCCGCCTTTCATTCATCCCCATCCTGCTGGCCTGTGCTTTGCCTGCAGTGGCCGGCGAAGCCTTTGCCCTGCGCGGCGGAGCTACGCTCGCCCTCGACAAACAGGGCTTGCATCTTCGAGCGCCTGACGGTATTGAACGCGCGAAGATTGCGCTGCGCGGCCGCCATCTGGACTATCGCGATGGCACAGCCCTCGTGGTGGACGCCAATACCGAACGCGCTCTGGTTGTCGCGGTCGACGCAGCCGCAGGCACCCTGGCCACCGGGGCAGTGCTCGACGGCGCCGCCGTTGCACCGGAAGCCGCCTGTCTTTACCGCGACGGCCAGGGCCTGCTGTACGCTTTCCTCGCCGCTAAAGACGGCCAGGCGGAACAATGGCTGCTGCACGGCCGCCCACAGCTGGTCCGCAAGCTTGCCTTGCCGCCGCACAGCGAGCAATGCCTGGTGCACGACGCCAGCGCCAGCCTGGTAGTGTCGGAAAAAGGCATGGCAGTCTGGGCCTACAGGGCCGACGCCGAAGGGCCGCCCGGGCGCCGCGCGCTGGCAATCAGCGCGCCAGCCGCCGCCCGTGGCACCTCCAACGCCAGCGAATCAGGAACATACAGCCTGGCTCAAGCCACGGAGGGCGTCATCCTCATCGGCGTCAACGGCAAGCCGCGGCGCACCATCCCGCTGCACAACGGCATGCCGCCTGCCGTCATCGTGCAGCCCCAGGTGCAGACCGAAAACATGCCGCGCATGGGCGACGCCGCCGATGACCCCGCGATCTGGATCGACCGCCAGCATCCCGGCCAGGGCCGCGTGCTCGGCACGAACAAGAAGCAAGGCCTCCACGTCTACGACCTGCAGGGCCGCCAACTGCAAATGCTGGAATCGGGGCGCCTCAATAATGTCGACCTGCGCCAGGCGGTCGTGCTGGACGGCCAGGCCTATGACCTCGCCGCCGCCACCCAGCGCGACGAGAACTCCCTGGTGCTGTACACCATCGATGCAGGCGGCAACGTGGCGGAAGCCGCCCGCTTCCCAACGCCGCTGCAACGTATCTACGGCATTTGCCTCTACCAGCCGGCCACCGGTGACCTGGAGGCCTTCATCAACGACAAGGACGGCACTTACCTGCAATACCGCATCGGGCGCGCAGCCGGCGCTTTCACCGCCACCGAAGTACGCCGCTTCAAGCTCGCCACCCAACCCGAAGGCTGCGTTGCCGACGATCGCAATGGCCGCCTGTTCGCCGGTGAGGAAAAACGTGGCGTCTGGTCCATCGACGCACGCGCCAACGCCAGGGCCACACCGAAAATGATCGTGGCAGCCGGCGCCCCTGGTCCCCTCCGCGCCGACGTCGAAGGCATGGCGATCTACCACGGGCCTGAGGCAAGCTACCTCGTGGTCTCAAGCCAGGGCAGCAACAGCTATGTTGTCGCCGACGCAGCGCCGCCGCACCGCGTCCGCGGCAGCTTCCGCATCGGCATGAATCCCGAGGCAGGCATTGATGGCGCCTCCGAAACCGACGGCCTTGACGTGACTTCCGCCAACCTGGGCGGGCGCTTTGCACGCGGCATGCTGGTGGTGCAGGACGGCTACAAGCGCCTCCCGGACGGCGCGCAGAATTTCAAGTATGTTGCATGGGACGATATCGCCCGCGCACTAGGCTTGCTGTAGTGGTATGCTCGCCGGTAGTTCATACCGGGGAGCAGTCGTGTCGATCGTAGAAAAACTATTCAAACTCAAGGAAGCCGGCAGCGATGTGCGCACGGAGGTGGTGGCCGGGATAACCACCTTCCTGACCATGGCGTACATTATCTTCGTCAACCCCGCCATCCTTGGCGATGCCGGCCTGCCGAAGGAAGCAGTGTTCGTCGCCACCTGCCTGGCCGCCGCGCTGGGCACCGCCATCATGGCCTTGTACGCCAATTACCCGATCGGCATGGCGCCCGGCATGGGATTGAATGCCTACTTCGCCTACGCCGTGGTACTCGGCATGGGCATCAAGTGGCAGGTCGCACTGGGTGCCGTATTCATTTCCGGCTGCCTGTTCCTGGTCGTCAGCCTCCTGGGACTGCGGGAAGCCATTGTCAACGGCATCCCCCGTTCGCTGCGCATTGCCATTACCGTCGGCCTGGGCCTGTTCCTCGGCCTGATCGCACTGAAAAGCGCCGGCATCGTCATGGCTAACCCGAACACCATGGTCACCGTGGGCGACCTGCACAAACCGCCCGCACTCCTGGCAGTGGTCGGCTTCCTGCTGATCGTCACGCTGGACCGGCTGAAAGTCAAAGGTGCCATCCTGATCGGCATCATGGTCGTCACCGTATTGAGCTTCTTCTTTGGCGGCAATCAATTCCACGGCGTATTCTCGGCCCCGCCATCGCTGGACGCCACACTCCTCAAGCTGGACGTGCCGGGTGCGCTCGGAGTCGGCGTATTGAACGTCGTGCTGGTGTTCTTCCTGGTCGAACTGTTCGACGCCACCGGCACCCTGATGGGCGTGGCCAGCCGCGCCGGCCTGCTGGTCAGCGGCAAGATGGAACGCCTGAATAAAGCACTGCTGGCCGACAGCACTGCCATCGTCGCCGGCTCCGTGCTCGGCACCTCCAGCACGACCGCCTACCTGGAAAGCGCTTCCGGCGTACAGGCCGGCGGACGCACCGGCCTGACTGCGCTGGTGGTGGCCATCCTCTTCCTTGCCGCCCTGTTCATCGCACCTCTGGCCGGCGTCGTACCGCCTTATGCCACTGCGCCGGCACTGCTGTTCGTGGCCTGCCTGATGCTGCGCGACCTCGGCGACTTCGACTGGAACGAAACCACCGAGTGCATTCCGGCGGCGATTACCGCCCTGCTGATCCCCTTCACCTATTCGATTGCGCACGGCATCGCCTTCGGCTTCATCACCTACGCAGCGCTCAAACTGCTGACCGGCCGTTACCGTGAAGTGAAGCCGATCGTATGGGTGATCGCCATCGTCTTCAGTTTCAAATACGCCTATATCGGCGCGTAAGCGCGCGCCTGCACGCGAATCTTCAACACGCCAATCAGGTTACAAAGGCGCATCCGGGCCAGCACGAGGGCGTCTTCGCCCTCGGCTGCCACATCCAGGTCCAGGTTCATGCCATGCACGCCGGGCGCCATGCGCATCGCATGCAGCTGGACGCCACCGCGGCGCAGCGTCGCCAGCACCGCCTCCGCGGCATCCATGGCGGAGCAACGGTCGAGGCGCAGGCGGAAAGTTCTCTGTTCGGTATTCATATAGAGATTATCCGGCTGGCGAGCGGGAATAGGCATCCAAAGTTTGCCCCGATTTCCATGTAAAATAGAAGAATCTTCTTCATTTCCTCCAAATCATGGAACACCTTGATGACATGGACCGCAAAATCCTGCGGGAACTTCGCCGCGATGGCCGTTTGAGCAACACCAAACTGGCCGAAACCGTGGGCCTGTCCACCACCCCATGCTGGAACCGTGTCAAGGCAATGGAGGAGCGCGGCGTCATTGAAGGGTATACTGCGCTGCTCAACCAGCAGGCCCTCGGCCTGCCGGACACCGTCATCATCGAGGTCACGCTGGATCGCCACGACGACGACATGCTGCACAAATTCGGCCTTGCGCTGGCCGAACTTCCGGAAGTGATGGAGGCTTACCTGCTCACCGGCGAATACGACTACCTGATCAAGGTCGCCGTGGCCGGCACCGCGGGTTATGAAGAATTCCTGCGCCGAAAATTGTATAAACTGCCCGGCATTCGCCACAGCCGCTCAACCTTCGTGTTGCGCTGCCTGAAGCGGGCACATTCTGTAGAGCCCTGATAGAATTCAGTTATGAAATACCTGATACCCCTGATTTTCGCCTCCGGCCTGGCCGCAGGCAACGCAATGGCAGAAGACAACGAAGTTGACCACACTGGCAACGTGATGCTGTCCGCCGAGATCGGCGCCATCACCACCAGCGGCAATACCGCCGGCACTTCCGTCACCGGCAGGTTCGAAATCCTGCAAGACACCCTGCGCTGGAGCAATGAGTACACCGGCAACGGCTACTTCAAGGAAGACCGCGCGCGCGTCAACGGCGAAGAGACCAAGCAACGCTCGGCGGAACGCTACCAGTTCGGCGCCAAGGCCGGTTACAAACTGCTGGAAGAAAATTCCACGCTGTTCGTCCTGGCAGGCTTTTCCGAAGACCGCTTCGGCGCGTATACCCGCAGCGCCAGCGTCGGTGTCGGTCATGGCTTCCGCGTCTACCAGAGCGATAACAAAACCCTGGACATGGAAGCCGGCCCAGGCTTCTTCAAAGCGACCCGTGCCAATGGCGAGGAAGATCGCGGCCTGGTGCTGCGCGGCCGTGCCGCCTTCCGCTGGAAACTCAGCGACAGCGCCACCTTCGCGCAAATGCTGACGGTGGAACGCGCGTCGTGGAATACGCACTCGACTTCCGAGACTTCGCTGAGTGCCCGCATCAATGGCTCGATGCACATGAAGGCTGCCTTCAGCGCCATCAACGACTCCACCGTGCCGATCGACAAGCAGAACACCGATACCCAGACTTCGGTGACACTGGTCTATTCGTTCTAAACCAGCCGTAGCAAGGCCAGCCCCGCCAGCGCCTGCAATACGGCGCCGTGCCACAGCAGGATAGTGTTGTCCAGCGTGGCACGGCTGGCCGCCCTCAATTTTCCTCTCGCCGCCACGTAAAACGCTGCCGGCACCAGTACGGCCACGTGCAATCCGTGGTAAGCCAGCAGGGCTGCCACTGCGGCGCTCCAGGCATCCCGCGTCGGCGCAAGTCCTGCGTCTCGATGCGCCCCCATGTCTGCCGCAAATGCAGCGAGCAGGCAGGCCCCCGCTGCCAGGATCGGCCAACATTGCAATGCGCGCCGGCCATTCCACCAAGCCAGGGCAGAACTGGCGGCCAGCAAGGCAGCCTGCAGCCAGGGCCACGGCGCACCTGGAAGATGCGCCCCGGGCGGCGGACAGGTTTCCAGGCCCATCGACAAGTGCAACAGCGTGAACGCGAGCGAGGCGAAGATTGCGGCGTCGACCACGACCAGTACCCAGGTCGCCCACCATGAATGGGACTTCCGGCCCAGCGCCCCGATCGGAATCTCAACGCCTTCCGCAACCGTGGCCATTGGCTGCCGCGCAAGCGGCCGATCCGCCTGCCACAACCAGGCCACAAGCGTGGCGATCGCCAGCGCGCCGCACAGCCACGCCGCGATGGCCTGTTGCACCGTCATCAGCAGGAAGAAGCCCGCCGTTCCGAGCGCGCAGAGGAACGGCAGCCAGCTGTCCCCTGGAAGCACCAGCAAGTGCCTGGGCCGCGCATCGCGCCAGCCGTTCACCAGCGTCTCGCGCATGCCGGTTGCGCTGCCCGGCAGCCAGTGCACTCCTGTCTCAACTTCCTGCACCAGGAGCAACTGGCGCCACAGCGGTTCGGCCGAACGCACCTCCGGTTGGCTGCGGGTCGCATACTCGTCCTGCGGCAGCCATTCGAGCGAACTCGCGCGCCAGGGATTCCCGTGTGCCCGTTGCGGCCTGCGCAGGGTTCGCACCATATCTATCACGAACAACAGGACACCAGCCGCCAGCAGCAAGGCGCCGACGGTGCTGGCCATATTCAGGCCTGCCCAGCCCATTTCCGAGGCATAGGTATAGACCCGGCGCGGCATGCCGAGCATGCCTGAAATGTGCATCGGGAAGAATGCTACGTTGGCGCCGGCGAATACCAGCCCGAATATCCAGCGTGCCCAGGCTTCGGACATGCGGTGCCCATTAAAAAGCGGCATCCAGAAATAGGCGGCCGCAAACATCGGGAACACCAGTCCCCCCACCAGGACGTAGTGCAGGTGGGCGACGATGAAGTAACTGTCATGGGCCTGCCAATCGAACGGCACCGCAGCCACCATCACGCCGGTCAGTCCGCCCAGCACGAATACCAGCAGGAAGCCGAGAATGAAAAGCGTCGGCGCATTCAATTGCACCCTGCCCCGCCAAAGTGTCGCAATCCAGGCGAAGACCTGCACGGCAGTCGGGACCGCGATGGCCATGCTGGCCGCAGACACCAGCGTAGTTTCAAGCTGGCCAAGGCCGGCAGTGAACATGTGGTGCATCCACAGTGCGAAACTCAGTGCGCCGACAGCCACCAGGGAGAGAATCACGGCCCGCCGTGCGACCAGCGGCGTTTGCACCAGGGCCGGGAGCATGCTGGACACCATGCCGGCCGCAGGGAGGAAGATGATATACACCTCAGGGTGCCCGAAGAACCAGAACAGGTGCTGCCACAACACCGGATCGCCGCCGCGCGAAGGAATGAAGAACGGCCAGTCGTAAGCGCGCTCCAGTTCCAGCAGTGCCGTGCCGGCGATCAGCGGCGGAAAAGCGAACACCACCATTGCGGCCACTACCAGCATCGACCAGGCGAAGACCGGGATGCGGGCAAGCGTCATGCCCGGCGTGCGGGTGAACAGGATGCCGATAATCAGTTCGATTGCGCCGGCAATGGCCGAAATCTCGATGAAGCCGATACCGAGCAGCCAGAAGTCCGCGTTCAAGCCGGGGGAGTATTCCTTGCCCGTCAGCGGCGGATACATGAACCAGCCGCCATCAGGCGCGAGTCCGAAAGCCAGCGTCACGATAAAGCCTGCGCCGCCGAAGGCGTAAGCCCAGTAGGCATAGGCGGACAGGCGCGGGAATGGCAGGTCGCGGGCTCCCAGCATGCCTGGCAGCAGGAATACCGCTATGGCCTCCACCATCGGGATGGCGAACAGGAACATCATTACCGTGCCGTGCATGGTGAAGAACTGGTTGTATGTTCCGGGCTCGAGCAAGTCGTTGCCGGGAACTGCCAATTGCAACCGCATGACCAGCGCCAGGGCGCCTGCGAACAGGAAAAATGCAAAGGCGGTCGCCAGGTACAGGCGGCCAATGCGTGTGTTGTTGACGGCAGTCAGGGCGCGCCAGCCGGTTGGTCGGCGCCACGCACGCTCCAGCACCTCGTACTCGCCGGGCGGGCGCGGGAGGCTGTTTGGCGTCCTGGCGGCCGTCTTCATTGGAGCGACTCCAGCCAGCTGGCCAAGGCTTGCAGGTCGTCGGGCGGAAGGCTGGCAGGCGGCATGCGGGCGCCGGGCTTGGCGGCCTGGGGGTTGGCAATCCAGCCGATTATCGCCGCCCGGTTCATTGGCAGCGTACCGGCTGCAATGCGTGCTCGGCCCGCGACGTGCGTCAGGTCCGGCCCCAGGGTCCCGCCCTCAGCCACCCCTCGCACTGTGTGGCAGGCATTGCAGCGCGCAGCAAGAAAGACCTCGCGCCCACGGTGTATGCCCTGATCCGCGCCGATGGGCGCCGCTGCCTTCCCCCGCAGCCCGTCAACGGAGCCCGTGCCAGAACCAGTTGCGGCGCTTGCGGCTGCGGCCCCCGTCGGAGGCCATGCGCCTCGCAAGCGGGCAACGGCGTCTGAGCTGCCACTCACGGCCGCACCGGGAAGCACGCTTTCGGGCAGGCCGGCTTCCGGCCGCTTTACGGCCAGCGCCGACGCGGCAGCCGGTGCTGCCGCGATGGAAGCGGCAGGAGCGGCCTGGTGCTCCAGCCACGCCGCGAACTCGCCTGGTGCCACGGCCACCACGTCCAGCGCCATCGCTGCGTGCTGGGTGCCGCAATATTCTGCGCATTGCCCGCGATAGCGGCCAGGAGTATCGGCGCGCAGTGTGAGGCCATGTACGCGTCCGGGCACCATATCGACTTTGCCGGCCAGCGCCGGCACCCAGAACGCATGCAGCACGTCGGCCGAAGCCAGCGCCAGATAGACTCGCTCCCCAACTGGCAAACGTAGCTCATTCGCTAGCACGACCTCGCGGCCCGTCACCGTGTCACGATAGCGGACCTCCCACCACCACATGTGCGCGATCACGGTCACCTGGATGCGAGTCCCGGAAAACGGCCAGGTGAGCATCGATGCTTGCCAGCCCGACCATGCCATCAGCGCCGCCAACAGCGGCAACGGCAAGACCAGGCCTCCGCCCACCACGAGCCTGCGCGACCACGACCTTCCGCGCTTGCGAACGACGCTCGCGAGGACGAGCACCGCAACAAGCAGAAATATGGCCGCGCCGACTGCAAACAACACCCAGCCCAACCGGCTGAGCAACGCTGCATCCGGCCCCGCAGGCGACAGGACCGATTGCAGTGCCGGTGTCATTGGAGTGAATAGAGGTAAGCGGCCATATGGCGCGCATCATCCGCGGAGACGCCCATGTCCGGCATGAGGGTCGCAGGATCCATGCTCCGCGGCGCAGAAATCCAGCGCACCAGGTTGGCCTGCCGGTTCGGCCAGCGCCCGGCTATATAGCTCCGCAAACCGAATTCCGCGAGCGAGGGGCCAGCCTTGCCGCGTGCGGACGCCACATCAGGAATGTGATGGCAGCTGCCGCACTGGAATTGTGCAATCAGGGCCTTGCCGCGCCGCGGGTCACCTCCTTCGCCCGCCGGCGGGTACGGCTTGCGTGGCTGGCAGGCGCAAAGGGCAAGCGGCAGCAAGAGCGCGATCAGCCCGGCACGGCGCGTGCATCCCTTTTTCCCAAAACGCATAGTGATTGCTTGCACGAATCGTCCCTGCCTTCCCCCTGCCGATCCCTATAATTCACTTAAGACATCATCGCCTTTTTCCCGATTGTGCGTCGCCTTATTGCTACCGCCGCTGTGAGCTTATGCCTGGCCGGACTGGCCGGAATACTGGCGGCCACTGTGGTGCTGCAGGCAGGCTGGTATGACGCTTCCGCAGTACGTCCGCATTTCCAGTTCGTCCACACACTGATTGAGCGCGGCATGCAGCAATCGGTACGCTTCCATGCGCGCGATATCGTTGCACAGGCGGCGCCTGCGGGCGCCGTGGCGCGTGGAGGTCAGGTGTTTCGCCAGCATTGCGAGCAATGCCATGGTGGTCCGGGCGTGGCGATGGGGGCGATCGGCTTGAGCATGCAACCGGTACCAGGACCGCTGGCCGACGCAGCGCGGCGCTGGAAGCCGCGCGAGATGTACTGGATCACCGCAAACGGCATCAAGATGAGCGGCATGCCGGCCTGGCGCCTCCACCTGGGCGAGCAGGAAATATGGAATGTTGTGGCCTTCCTGGGCGTGCTGCCCGCGATGAAGCCAGCGGAATATGCGGCGATCGAAAAGCCGGCGACGGCCCCCCGTCCGCAACCACCCCATGCGGCAGTCAGGGCGCCAGACCACGAACGAGGCAAGCTGGCGCTGACGCAGTTTGCCTGCCAATCCTGCCACCAGGTTCCCGGCGTGACCGGCCCGCTGACTTACGTCGGACCGAAGCTGGACGGACTCGCACAGCGCAGTTTCATCGCCGGCAAGCTGCCGACAACAGAAGAAAACCTGGTCAAATGGATCCGCGCGCCGCAGGAAGTCAAACCCGGCAGCGCCATGCCGCAGCTAGGCGTGCCGGAGCGCGATGCACGCGATATGGCGGCCTACCTGATGCAGGCCACCCAGTGATTAGTGGTCCAGCTCTTGCCCCGTCTGGTACAGGCGCGCATAGATTCCGCCCTTTGCCAGCAACGCTTCGTGACTACCCTGCTCCGCAATCGATCCCGCCGACATCACCACGATGCGGTCGGCATTTTCGATGGTGGAAAGACGGTGCGCGATGACGACCGTAGTCCGCCCTTCCATCAGCCTCTCCAGTGCTGCCTGGACCTGGCGCTCCGACTCCGCGTCGAGCGCACTGGTCGCCTCGTCCAGGATCAGGATCGGCGCATCCTTGTATATGGCACGTGCGATAGCCAGGCGTTGCCGCTGGCCGCCCGACAGGCGCGTGGCGTTCTCGCCGACTTGCGTCTGGTAGCCCTGCGGCGTCTGCATGATGAAATCGTGCGCGTACGCCGCGCGTGCAGCAGCCTCAATCCGCGCCATGTCCGGCGCCGGGTCGCCGTAGGCGATATTCGCCGCCAGGGTATCGTTGAACAACACCACGTCCTGGCTCACCATGGCGATCTTGCTGCGCAGGTCAGGCAGCCGGTACTCGCGCAGGTCCACGCCATCCAGCAGGATACGGCCGCTGCCGACGTCGTAGAAGCGCGGCAGCAGGCCGGCAAGCGTGGTCTTGCCGCTGCCTGAACCGCCGACCAGGGCCACCGTCTCGCCAGCGGCAATATCGAGCGACACCGAACGCAGTGCCGGCGCCACTTCCGGATCGTCTACGTTGTAGCGGAATCCCACGTCCACCAGCTCGATGCGCCCTTTAACGTTGTCGGCGTTGCGCGTGCCGGTATCGGGTTCCATCGGCGCGTCGATCAGGCCGAACACCGATTCGGCAGCCGCCAGGCCTCGCTGCAAAGGCTCATTCAGCTTGGTCAGGTTCTTGATCGGGCCTTGCAAGGACATCAGGCAGGTAATGAAGGCAACAAAGGCGCCCGGCGTCAGCGCGCCGGCCTGGGCACGAAGCAAAGCGTAATAAATCACGGCCGACAGCGTGGCGCCGACCATCAGCATGATCAGGCCCGAGTTCATGGCAGCAGTGGACGCATGCTTGACGGCCAGTTGGCGGTTCAGCTTGACGACTTCGTCGAAGCGTTTCTGTTCGTAAGCCTGGCCGCCGAAAATCTTGACCACGCGCTGGCCGCCGATGCTTTCGTCCAGCACGCGGGTCAACTCGCCCATCGCATGCTGGGCGCTCGAGCTCAGGCGGCGCATGCGGCGCGCTGCGATGGTCACCACCAGCGCAACCAGCGGCAACAGCACCAGGCAGAACAAGGCCAGCTTCCAGTCGATGTCGAACAGCGAACCGAGGAAACCGATCACGGCCACCGTGTCGCGCACGGCAATGGTGAACACGCTCAGCCCAGCCTGGGTTACCTGCGTCGCGTCGAACGCAATGCGGGACAAGGTGGTACCGGTCGAGGACTGGTCGAAATACCGGTTCGGCAGGCGCAGTACGCGGCCGAACATCTTCTCGCGCACATTGGCCTGCACGCGCTGGGTCAGCCACGCCGAACCATAATCGCCGGTAAAAGTGCTCACCATGCGCAGCAGGGCCAGTGCCATGATCAGGGCCGGGATCGCCCACAGCGCCGCGGCGCCTGGATCGGTCGGCAGCACGCGGTCGAGCCAGCCGTGGATTGTCGCCAGCGCGCCGCTTTGCGCCGCCGGACCAGATGCGCCGGTCGGCTGTACCGCATCGACCACGTTCTGCAGCTGGCGGATCAGCAGCACGTCGGTCAGCGACGCCACGCCCACGCCGGCCAGGGTCACCAGGGCGGCCCACTTATAGGGGAGGAATTCCTTCAGCAGGCGGACGTAGAGTTGGCGGCTTTGCACTATGGTGTTGAGAGTAATTGGCAAGCCCGAATTGTACCAAAGCAGGAATCAGGGAACCGTGGCAGAATGGCCAGCTCCCCAATGTTAAGGAAAAAACCACATGCGCAACGACACCCAATTCCACGCGCTGCACCAGGATGGCATCCTGCTGCTCGCCAATTGCTGGGACGGTGGTACCGCCCGCATCGCGGCCCTGGCTGGCGCCAAGGCTCTCGCCACCAGCAGCGCGGCCGTCGCCTGGGGCCACGGTTACGCCGACGGCTCCCGGTTGCCAACCGCCCTGCTGCTGGAAACCGTGCGCGACATCGTCCGCGCCAGCGCCCTGCCGCTGACGGTCGATATCGAAGACGGTTATTCCTCCGATCCGGAAGTCGTCGGACAGTTCGTCGGCCAACTGGCCCAGGCCGGCGTGGTTGGCATCAATATCGAGGACGGCGGCGATCCGCCCGAACTGCTGGCGCGCAAGATCAGCGCGGCACGCGCTGTGGCCACGGCGGCTGGCATCGACCTGTATATCAATGCCCGGTGCGATGTCTACCTGCGCGGATTGGCTGAGCCGGGTGCACGGGTCGCAGAGACCCTGCGCCGTGCGGCGATATACCAGGAAGCCGGCGCCAGCGGCCTGTTTGCGCCGGGCGTCACGGCCGAGGATGAAATGGCCGCCCTGGCAAAAGGCACCTCGATGCCGCTCAACGTGCTGGCCCGCCCGAACCTGGCCGCGCCTGCGCGCCTGGCCGAACTCGGCGTGCGGCGCCTGAGCGCCGGGTCCTCACCTGCTGAGGTAATGATGGGCCGGCTGAGGGTGTATATGGAACGCTTCCACCAGACCGGCGCCATCGACGATGAGCAGACCTTCAACTACGGCCCGCTCAACCAGCTGATGTCTACTGCACGATAGTTGCCGGTTCGCTCCAGTAGAAGTACAGGTCCTTCGTCCTGCCAGGCTGCACTTGCACCTCGCGGCGCTGGACCTGGCCGTCGGCCGCCGTTGCCGTTACACGGTAGCGGCCTGGCTCCAGGTTAACGAACATCAGCGGCCCGGCATCGCGGGCGTTGACGTTGGTATGGCCTTTTGCATCCGAAATTTCGACCTGCACATCGGAGCGGTACTCGCCGGTGCCGCGGGTCGCGAAGGTCATGCGCACGTTGTAATCCGGCTTGCTTGCCAGCATTTGGCCGCGCTCTTCGAGGCCAACGCCGCCGGTAACGAATTGCGGCTCATCGGCCGCTACCGCTGCGCCGAGGGCGCTGCAAGCCAGGGTGAAGGCGAAAGTAATGTTTCGTAAAGACATGATGCACTCCTTTCCTTTTTCAGGCTTGCCGCCAGTATTCACCCGCCGCTGCCAGCCCGCTATCAGTCATCGTGTCGTGTCTGTGTCGGGGAAAGCCTACATGCCCCCTATTTCCAACGTTGCCAAACTGATAGACTCTTGAACTTTGCTAGCAACAGTTTTAAGCAACGTTGCAAAAATAATCATATAAAGCAAGGCACTAGGGGTAATCATGTCCAATTGCGGGGCGAATCTGCGCCCGACCATGCTGGCGGCCGCCGTTTCCAGCATTCTTTGCGCGCCTGTTTTGGCGCAAAGCCAAACTGAAGAGCAACTGCCGGAAGTCCTGGTGACGGCCCAGCGTGTTGCCGCGCCGGAATCACGCACCCCCGTCGCCATGTCGGTGCTGACCGGGGAGCAACTGGACAAACTGGGCATCGACAACGCGGCCGGCATCGGCAAGCGCTTGCCCAATGTGCACCTGGACGGCGCCCCTGACGGATTGCGCATCACCATCCGCGGCGTGTCGAACTCGGACGTCACTGAAAAAGGCGATCCGTCGGCCGCCTTCATGCAGGACGGGATTTATATCGCCCGCCCGCAAGCCCAGACCCTGAGTTTCCTCGACGTCGACCGCATCGAAGTGCTGCGCGGCCCGCAAGGCACCCTGTACGGCCGCAATACCACGGCGGGCGTGGTAAACGTCATCAGCAATGCGCCAATCCAGCAATGGGAAGGCGCGGCCAGCCTCGCGCTGGGCAATTTCAATTCGCGCGTGGCGACCGGCATGTTGAACGTTCCGGTCAACGACCAGCTCGCCCTGCGCGCAGCTGTGGCGGTCAACAAGCATGACAGCTACCTGCGTAACGGCCAGGGCACCGGGCATAAGCTGGGCCAGGACCGCGACGACCGTGCAATGCGCCTGTCCGCCAAACTGGCGCTGGGCCCATCGGCATCGCTGCTGCTGCGCTACGAACACGCAACGCAAAACGGCAATATCGATAACATCGTCCCCGACACCAATTTCTACAAAGGGGTGTCGGCAGGCAGACCGGTTTGGTATGAGGCGGGTACCGATGATCGCCTGACCAATACCTTCAAGCCCTTCAATACCGCACTTGAACAAGGCTACAACCATAAGTCGAACGACAGCTTCGGCGCTGAATTCTCGTGGGACCTCGGCCCGCTTACGCTCGATTATCTTGGCTCGCACCGCAAGAACGAACACGACTTCCTGGCCAACTTCTATTACCGGGTTGTGCCGACGCTGGCGATTGGCGTCCACGAAAACTTCTGGGGCGAGCAGCGCCAGGATTCGCACGAACTGCGCCTGTCGACCAGTGGCAGCGGCCCGCTGAAAGCACAGGGCGGCCTGTACTACTTCCGCGAGGAGTCGCACCAGCTCTATGTCTTCCGCGACCTGCAGCTGGTCAAGCTGCCGCCTTACTACGTCTTTCCGCATGGCCCAACCATTTCGCGCAGCAAGGCGGCGTTCGGCCAGCTCACGTACAGTGTGACGCCGGCGTTGCGCGCCACGGCGGGCCTGCGCTATACCGACGATGACAAGTCCCGCGTCGGCTCGACCAATTTCCAGCAGGCGCGCGAGTTCAACGCCGCCACCGACTTCAAGATGCTGAACGACGCCACGCTGGCCACGCACAAGACAACGTGGAAGCTGGGCGCCGAATTCGACCTGGCCAAGGCAACCATGGCCTACGCCGGCATCGCTACCGGCTACAAGTCGGGCGGCTTCAATGACGGCTGCCTGGCCGGGTCCAGCGCGCCGGGCATTGCCTGCCCCGCGGCGATCGCGGTACCGGCCGGCACCCTGTTCTACCAGCCCGAGACCCTGAAGTCCTGGGAAGCCGGCCTGAAAACCCGCTTCTGGGACAAGCGCGCCAGCATGAACCTGGCCGTATTCAAATACGACTACACCAACCTGCAGCTCTCGGGCGTGGCGATCGTAGCCGGCGCGCCGCGCTTCGTCACCCAGAACGCGGGCGCCGCCAGCGTCAAGGGACTCGAGCTCGATGGCCAGGTGCGGGCCACTTCCGCCGACAGCTTCACCTACGGCCTGACGCTGCTGGATGCCCATTACGTCAGCTACAAGCCGAATGGCGTGGTGTCGTGGGCCGGCGAACCTCTGGACCGTGCGCCGCATTCGGTGCTGAGCCTGGGCTGGGACCATACCTTCCGCCTGCCGGGTGCAGCGCTGGCCGCCGGCATCAACGCACGGCGCAGCGCGGCCTATAACATCAGCGCTTCCAGCCAGTTGCTGCAATACCGCATCCCGTCGCGCACCACCTCCGACCTCTCGCTGGCCTATCGCCCGGACGGCGCCAACTGGAGCCTGATGGCACACGTGAAGAACCTGGAAAACAAGGTCCAGCCGGTCACCATCGACAGCTTCGGCATGGCTGCACCGAGCGAGCCAAGGACGTTTGATATCCGTTTCGACTACCAATTCTAACCCGGAGACGTATGAAGTCGCTGCTGAACCACCTGCCCCGCATCACCCTCGTCCTGCTGGCTGGATTCCTGATCGCGCTCGCATCGCGCGGCTGGAGCGAGACGACGACGCTGCTGATCGTCAGCTCCATCCTGATGTTTGCCTGCTGCTGGGCCAGCGCAAGCCATTTCCTCGGACACGCTCCGGCCCTGCGCTTCGTCATCATCGGCGTGGTGGTCGGCTGGTTTGCTGAAGAGATGGGGGCTCGCTTTGGCTGGTTCTTCGGTTCCTATACCTATACGGATGTACTTGGCCCGCGCATCGGCTCCGTGCCCTTCATCATCCCGCTGATGTGGTTCGCGCTGTGCTACGTGGCCTACGTGATCGGCAACCTGATTGTCTGGCAAAGCCCGACCGACGGCGTGCCTTCGACCTTGATGACCTTCATCATGGCCTTCCTTGGCGCGATGATCGTCACTGCCTACGACCTGGGCGCCGATCCATATATGGTGTTTACGCTCAAGGCCTGGATCATGACCAAGACCGACGGCGGCTGGTTCGGCGAAACCCTGCAGGGCTTCGTTGGCTGGATGACCATTTCGTTTGCCATCATTTACGGCTTCCGCCTCACGCTGCGCAACAAGCCGCCCGTTCCAAGCAGCAGGATTACGCCGCTTTACGCGCTGGTGCCGCTGCTGATCTATGGCGGCAGCATGGTGTTCCAGGCTCTGAAAGGCAATCCGATCGAGACCCGCACCATCGCGCTGTTCGCCATGGGTATTCCAGTCCTCACCGGCCTTTGCGGCTGGATGCGCTGGAAGGAAGCGAAATGAACGCGCCCGTCGCGATAGCGCCGACCCTGCGCGCCGACCCGCTTGCCGATGACACCATCGCCGCTGTCCTGCACGGCCACGAAGGCAGCCAGTGGGAAGCCATCGCCCTCGTCAACCGCTTGCTCAGCCAATGGCAGACCAACGCCATCATCGCCGACTGGCGCGCCCCGGAAGGCACACCGGCCCCGATAGCGGCGGCCCTGGAAGCCTATCTCGCCGCAGGTTCGAAGCTGCCCGATTGGGCCGATGCGGCCAGGATCGCGCGTTCGGAACAACTGTTCTTCGACATGAGCATGCTCTCCTGCAGCCTGCTGTTCTGCGCCAGCCTGCCTGAATGCTATGTCGTGCCCGACCTGGCTGGCGTGCTGCACGTCGCCGGCCAACTCGAAGCCCATACCGACTACCGGGTGCGTTCCACGGCGGCCATGATTTTCCCCGTCATGATGCACGGTGGCCTTACCAGCCCGGAAGGCGGCGGTGTCGCGCAGATCCTCAAGGTGCGCCTGATCCACGCCACCATCCGCCACCTGATTTTGCGCGGCAACCCGTCGGACGCCGTGCTTGATGGCGGCATCGCCGTAGCGCCAATGGATGCGCCCTGCCGCAATGTGCACGACACGCTATATAACAATGGCTGGGATGTCGCGGCGAATGGCTTGCCATGCAACCAGGAAGAACTGGCCTATACCCTGCTCACTTTCCACTACATCTTCCTGCGCGGCTTGCGCAAGCTGGGCCTTGGATTGCCGCAGCAGGATGAGGAAGCTTACCTGCATACCTGGAACGTGGTCGGCCACATCCTCGGTATCGAGTCCGGCCTGATGCCGCAAACCATGGCGCAGGCCGAGGCCAGTTTCAACGACATCCAGGCGCGCGCCCGCTTGTCGCCTTACCTGCCCGACCCGCGCCCGCAACTCGGCGCGGCCCTGATGAAGGCCATGCAGAACCAGATCCCGCTGCGTATCCTCAAACCGTTCCCGGTCCTGCTGACCCGCTACCTGTGCGGCAAATCCGCGCGCGTCGACCTTGCGCTCAACCAGCGCGTCGGCCTGCTGCCGCGCGCGCTGTTCATTACAGGCATGGTTGCGGTGCGCGGCGTCGACGCGCTGGTGCGCCTGGCCTTCCCCAACTTTTCTATCTGCCGCATGATCACCCGCGTCGTCGGCTACCAGTTCACCGTGAAATTCCTGATGGACCAAACCCGCCCCCTGAAACTTCCGCCTTCCGTGCTGAACCAGGTTGATAGTGCCGTGCGCGGCTGGGGCAAGGATCCCAAGGCTCCAGCCTGGATGAATGCGCTGGAGGCACGCCTTTCAGGCCGTGCCTCGGCCAAGCCGGCAGGAGACCAGCAGCCATGCTGAAGCGCTTCCTGTTCGCCCCTTTCCTGGCACTGGCCCTGGCCCTGGCGGCAAGTCTCGCCCATGCCGGCACCGCCGATACCGCAGCGGTAGCGCCGCTGGTGCTCGACGAACATGCCGGTTCGCACGATGCCTGGCCCGCGGTCACCATCCTGAAAGACCCGGGCGGCACCCTCAGCGCAGCCGAAGTCCTGGCCGCCGCCGCCGGGTTCCAGAAACCGCGCTCCGCTTACGCCACCCTGGGCGTCAACAAAGGCACCGTCGTCTGGGTCCGGATTCCGGTCTTCGTGCCGGCTGACGCCACCGGCGAATGGACCCTGAACATCGACTATTCGCAGATCAACCGGGTCGACGTGTTTGCCGCCACCGATGGCGCGCTCCACAGCCATACCGTCACCGGCAACCTGCAGCCGGTGGTCGCACCGGGTAGCGGCGGCCGCACGCCGGCAGCGGCATTGCGCCTGACGCCGGGCGCCGACCATGTGGTCTTGTTGCGGGTCGAGAACGTCGGCTCGATGATCCTGCCCATCCATTTCTCCAAGGCGGCGGTGTACCACGCCAACGCGCTCGCCGAGCAAATGCTGCAGGGTATGCTGATCGGCCTTAGCCTCTGCCTGCTGCTATATAGCCTGGCGCAATGGGCCAACCTGCGCGAACCGCTGTTTGGCAAATACTCGCTGCTGATCGCCGGCACCACGCTGTTCTCCTTCGAATTCTTCGGCCTTGGCAGCCAGTACATCTGGCGCGACAACGTCTGGATGACGCTGCACGCTGGCGGACTGTTCGCGCTCATGGCGTCCTGCGGCGGCTACCTGTTCGTTGAACAGTCCCTGGCGCGTCCCGGCGTCGACCGCACCTTCTCGATCCTGATGAAGGCAGGTGCGGCGCTGGCCGCCCTGTTTGCCGTCGCCTATTGCCTCGACGTGATCAGCGTTGAGCTGCTGGTCGTCATCGTCAGCACCCTCGGCTTGCTGCCGATGCTGCTTGGCCTGCCGGGCGCATACAAGCGCGCCCGCCGCGGCGACTCGGTCGGCGTCTATTTCATGGTCGGCTGGGCTGTCAGCTTCATGTCGTCCGTGATCCTGAGCCAGGTTATCAGCGGCAAGCTGGCCGCCAATTTCTGGACCATGCACGCCCTGCAGTTCGGCAACGCCTTCGACATGCTCGTCTTCATGCGCATTCTCGGCCTGCGCACCAAGGCGATGCAGAACGCCATGCTGCGCGCAGAAGCGGCCACGCGCCTGAAATCGGACTTCCTGGCCAATATGAGCCACGAGATCCGCACCCCGATGAATGCCATCATCGGCATGAGCCGCCTGGCGCTGATGACCGACCCGAGCCCGAAGCAGCGCAACTACCTGGCCAAGATCCTTGGTGCGGGCGAGCACCTGCTCGGCATCATCAACGACATCCTCGATTTCTCCAAGATCGAAGCCGGCAAGCTGGCCATGGAGTCGGTGCCGTTCAGCCTTGACGAAATGCTGGACCACCTGTCCACCCTGACCGCCGTCAAGACCGATGCGCGCAAGGTGGAACTGGTATTCCGCGTCGAGCGCGGCGTGCCGCAAAAGCTGGTCGGCGATCCTCTGCGCCTCGGCCAGGTCCTGATCAACCTGACCAATAATGCCGTCAAGTTCACCGAACGGGGCGAAATCGTGGTGGCAGTCAAGGCCGTTGAGCGTTCTGCGGATGGCGTGGTGCTGCAATTCAGCGTCAGCGACACCGGCATCGGCATGAGCGAAGAACAGCTTGCCCGGCTGTTCCAGTCCTTCAGCCAGGCCGACAGCTCGATCACCCGCAAATTCGGCGGCACCGGCCTGGGCCTGAGCATTTCGCGCCAGCTGGTGGAGCTGATGGGCGGCAGCATGAAGGTCACCAGCACGCCAGGCGTCGGCAGCCGTTTCAGCTTTACCGTCAAGCTTGGCCTTGGCGATGCCAGCGCAGAGCCACTCTCCTCGCCGACTGGCGGGCTGCAACAGGCGCGCGTGCTGGTGGTCGACGACAGCGCCACGGCCCGCGAGGCACTGGTGGAAATGCTCGGCACTTTCGGCGTCGCCGCCCACAGCGCGAGTTCCGGCGAACAGTCGCTCAACATGCTGGTGCGCGGTGTGGAAGCAGGCACCCCATACCAGGTGGTGCTGATGGATTACATGATGCCGGGCTGGGATGGAGTTGAAACCATCCACCGCATCCATGCCGACCCCCGCTTTGCCGCACCGCCCTCCATCCTCATGGTCAGCGCCTGCACCCGTGAAACCGTGCTGCAGGAAGAAGGCGAGCTGCCGCTGCAAGGCTTCCTGACCAAACCGGTGGGCCCGGCGCTGCTGTATCACAGCCTGCTGCAAGTGCTGCGCCCTGAAATCGCGCAACCGGCCTCGCTGCAGGTAGACCAGCGCGGCGTGCCGGCCGAGGAACTGGCAAAGCTGCATGGCGCCCGGGTCCTGCTGGTGGAAGACAATGCCAACAATCGCGAAGTTGCAGTCGACTTCCTGGAAACCGTGCGGGTGCACGTCGATGTCGCCGTGCATGGCGGCGAAGCGGTGCAGATGGTCCAGCAAGGCGATTACGACCTGGTGCTGATGGACGTGCAGATGCAGGTAGTCGATGGCCTGACCGCCACACGCCAGATCCGCGCCATCCCCGCCCTGCGCGACCTGCCCATCCTCGCCATGACCGCCCACGCCATGCCGGAAGACCAGGCCAAGAGCCTGGAAGCGGGCATGAACGACCACATCACCAAACCGATCGACCCGGACGTGCTGTTCCGCGCCATGCTGAAATGGATCGATCCCGCACGCCTGGTCGGCCGCACCATTCCGGGCGCGCCGGTCGCCGAAAGCGCTGCCGCGCCGGTGGCCGCAGCTTACCCGCCGCTGGCAGGCGTCGACTGGCAATACGCGCTGGCACGCGCCGAGCGCGATCCCGCCATCCTGGCCAGGCGCATGCGCAGCTTCTGCAACGAGTACGGCGATGGTCCAGGCCTGCTGGCAGCCGCACTGGCCGACGGCGACTGGGCCCAGGTCGAGCGCCTGGCCCACAACCTCAAGTCCAGCGCCACCTACCTCGGCGCCCTCGGGCTGGCCCAGCTTTCCGACATCGTCGAAGCCGGCATCCGCGATGGCCGTCCCGAACGCTGTGCAAGGGAGGCTGCGGACATGGCCAAATCGCTTGGCATCATCCTGGCAGGCTTTGCCAATGCCCTGCAACCGGCGTCCGAAGCCGGCGAAAGCCAGGGCGCCGATTTCGGCCGCCTGCTGCGCGAACTCGATGCCTACCTGCGGGCCGATGACGCCCGCTCCGAGGATCTCCTGACTGAACTGAGCGCCCTGCTGGCCGGTTCCGGCCATGCGGCGCTGCTGGCGCGCATGCAGCGTGCGGTGGACGACATCGAATATCATGATGCCCTGAAACCGCTGGCCGAACTTGCACAAGCACTCGGCATCGATATGGAAATGAACGCATGAGTCAAAAGGTCTTGATCGCGGACGATGACGGCATCAACCGCCAGGTTCTCGCGACTTTGCTGAAGCCGGAGTATGTGGTGCTGCTCGCCAAGACCGGCGAGCAGGCCATCGAGCGAGCACAGCGCCACCTGCCGGACCTGCTCATGCTGGACGTGATGTTGCCGGACATGGACGGCTATGAAGTGCTGCGCCGCCTGCGTGCCGATCCGGCAACGGCGCACATCGAAGTCATCTTCATTACCGGCATGGGCCGGCCCGAGGACGAGGCGCGCGGCCTCAAGCTGGGCGCAGCCGATTACATCACCAAGCCTTTCAACACCACGGTGGTGATGGCGCGCGTTGCCACCCACCTTGAGGTTGTGCGCCAGCGCCGCATGCTGGAGCACCTGGCGCATATCGATGGACTGACCGAACTGGCCAATCGCCGCCGCTTCGATGAGGTCTACGAAAGCGAATGGCAGCGTGCCAGCCGGCATTCGCACACGATTTCGGTAGCACTGTTGGACATCGACTGCTTCAAGCAGTATAACGACCATTATGGCCACCCGGCCGGCGACCGGGCCCTGCGCGCTGTCGCCCGCGTGGCGCGCAATGCCATGCGCCGTCCCTGCGATGTGGCGGCCCGCTACGGGGGCGAAGAACTGGTGATCCTGATGCCCGAAACCGATGCGGCGCAAGCGCTGTACGTGGCGGAAGGAATCCGTGAAGCAGTGGCGCAGTTGCTGATCCCCCACGAGCAGTCCATTGCCAGCCCGGTGCTCACGGTCAGTATCGGCGGCGCTACCTTGCCCCTGGGCAGCCAGGAAACGGCATCCGCGCTGTTCGATGCCGCCGACGCGGCCCTGTACCGGGCCAAGGAGGCGGGCCGCAACCGCGTCAACTGGAGGATGTGATGGCCAAACGATTGATGATCGAAGGTCTGGTGCAAGGCGTCGGCTACCGCTACGCGCTTGCAGAACGCGCCACTGCGCTGGGCCTGGCAGGCTGGGTGCGCAACCGCACCAGCGGTGCGGTGGAGGCCAGCGTGCATGGTCCAGCCGACGCGGTGAAAGCGCTGATCGATTGGGCGCACCGGGGACCCAGCGCCGCCCGTGTCAGCCATGTCAACGTAGCGGATGATCCGGAACCTGCTCCGCCCGGCGCCACTTTCGACATCCGTCCGACTGTCTAGTATTTCAACACAGCGCGCACGGCCAGGCTGCGGTGTTCCTCGGGAATGCCACCCACTGAACCCAGGGGCGACGGCAGGCGGTTATCGCGGTTGAACAGGTTGCGCATGGCAGCCGTCCATGTCACCCGGGGCGACACCATCTGGGTATAGGAAAGGTCAGTGCGCGCATAGCGCGGCAACGCAGACGGTGCGAAAATGTCTCCGCGCGGAATATCATCGAAGCCATTCATCCAGCGTTGCGCCAGCTCGATGCGACCAGCCCCCTCCAGCAACGTACGCGCCACCGATGCAGTCAGCGTGTTACGCGGGAAGATCGCGTAGCGCGCGCCGCTGCCGGCATTTCGGCTGGTCACCCAGGCGCCGCCAAGCTCGAACTGCCAACGGCCACGCTGCAGCGTCATGCTGCCGCTGGCGCCATGAGCCCTGTTGCTGTCGACGTTCTGGTACTGGTTCATGCCGATTTCCGGCCGGTAGACAATGGCGATGCCGTCCCGCCAGTCGCTGCGGAAAAGGCTGGCCTGCCACAGCAAGCCTTGCTGCTGGCGCAGCGCCACCAGTTCCAGCGTATCAATCACTTCCGGCCGCAAGCCATCGTTGCCGAGAACCGTGCCGACGTTGCCGATGCGTTCGGCTGCGGACGGCGCGCGGAAGGCCTGGCCGTACAGCAGTTTCAGCGCGCTTTCCTCGCCCGGCTGGAAAATCAGGCCGAGCCGCGGCGATGTGTGCCTGCCGAAGTCCGAATAGTCGTCAAGCCGTCCGCCGTACACCACACGCCAGGACTGGGCCAAGCGGGTGTTCAGTTCAACCGTGGCGTTGCGGATATGCCGCCTGGCGCCAGTTGCTGCGTTCGCGGTGCTGCTCACCAGCTTGCCCGCCAGGTCGTGCAGGGTGACGTGTACATCCCGCAGCTTGAGCCAATCGCTGCCAAGTTCCAGCGCCCAGTCGGTGCGAACCGCTGGCACGCTGGCGCGGTAAATCGCCTGCAGCCCGACACGATCCTGGCGGCTTTCGACATCGCGCTGCAAAGGCCCCGCCGACGGCTGCACGCGGCCCGGCACATTGTTCTCAACCCACCAGCCGTATGCCTTCAACTCAAGCGACCGCTGGGTGCCAAGCTCCTTGCGTGCACTGGCGCGCAGCATTGCCAGCCTGGTATCCAGGCCACCGGTGTCCTGCGGCCCGGCCAATCGCGATCCCAGGCCCTGGAAATTGTCCGCTGCATAGCGATGCAGGTACAGGCCGCCATCGAACTTCCAGCCCGCAACATCGCCGCTTGCCGCCTTCATGACAGCTGTTTGTGCGTAAAAGCGATTCTCGCGTTCCACGCTGATTGGCGCACCGCCGGATGGATTGGGCCGCATCGCGACAATGGATTGGTCGCCCTGACCATTCGCAGCCAGCGCAAGGGACCAGCGGCCGCTGTCGCCCAAAGTGCCGGAATGGCGCAGGCCTGTTTCATAATATCCCCGCCCGCCGCCGGCAGCGGATACGGAATTGCCTTCGTCTGCCGCGCTGCCAAAGGTTCGCAATGCCAGCACGCCGTGGAAAGCGTCGCTGCCGTATAGCGCCGAACCTGGCCCCTGGATCAACTGCATCTGCGACATCACGCCAAGGTTCAAGCCCGGAAAATTGTATTGCGGCGATGATCGGTAGAGATCGGTCAGCGGCACGCCATCGAGCGTGACCGCAACCCCGGTGAACGATGTGAGGCGCGCATAGCCGCGTATCGCCAGTACCTGGTTGCCGTTCGAATGCGGCATGACCAGCACCCCGGGCACAGACTCCAGCGCATCGTTGAGGCGGCGGGCGCCGCTGCGCTCCCAGTCCGGTGGCGTGACTGTGGTGATCGACGAGGCAGCGGTCAGCAGGGTGGATGGCAGCAAGGACGCAGCACTCACGTCGATGCGGCCCAGGTCTTCCAGCGACAGCGACAGCAGGTTGGCGGGTATCTGCCCGCTGCTGGCCGCATGGCCAGGCGGTGCGAAAGCGAACAGCATGGCGGCAGCTAGCGGTGCGCGCATGGTCGTGAGCGAAGGCGAGAAGCTCAACGGTATAACATTTTCGCTGCCGCAAATCTATCCAACTGTCACGCGCCAAACACCCTCAATAGAAGCCAGCCGGGCAATGCCAGGTAAAGTGCGGCGTGGCCCATACGCTCCAGGCCCTGCCGGATTCCGCTTGCTTCGCGCGGCCGCAACACGGCAGCCAGCATGCTCCCAGATTCGATGACGGTGCGCACAAGCGCCGCCCCAAGCACTACGCCAATTGTCCACGCCGCCCACCAAAGCCCGAAGGCGCTCAGGTAGGCCGCCAGCCCGAAGCTGTAATACTCCCCCAAAGCGCTGCCATAGGCGATGTGCTGGTGAAGGTGGAAGGCGGGCAGCGCAAGGGCAAGCGGCAACAGGACAAACTTGGCCAGCGGATGATCGAGGCGGGTTGCCGGCGCCGCCGGCATCCGCCAATCTGGCGCACTGAGCGGAGCGGGGCCCCCGGCGGCCGCCAATCCCGCCGCAAACGCTGCAGGGTCTTGCAAAGCCAAGCCATAAGGCCAGTACACACCAGAGCGCAGCCGCAAAGCCGCACCACGCCCGGGCACAGGCACGCGCCAGGGCTCGACTGCCGTCACTTCGCCCAGCGCCAACACCAGTTCCTGTGCACCACGGGCCAGCAGCAGCCTGCCTTCGCTCACCGTGGCCCGCGCCGAGAACGCCTTCAAAATGCACCAGGCTATCGACTCCGGCAACAGGAAGGCCAGCAGAAAGATCCGCAGCTGCGCCAGCGTGTTGCTGCGTAGCGGTTCATTCAGCAGCAAGGCCACGCACATGCCCAGCAGGCCCGCGCGGGCGAGCACACGAAGTACCCCCGCCACGAAGCGCGCCGCCGGTGGCAGCACTGCCACACGCATCGGGAATGCAGCCCTCGGCACGCGCGCGCCGGCGCCATCGGCCTGCGGCCGCCAGGCCTGGCTCAGTGACCTCACCGTCAGCACCAGCAGGAAGGCGCAGCATGCCAGGCCGACCCAGTCGCCCCACAGCACCATCAAGGTCGGTGCGGGCGAGCGCACCGGCAAATCCGCGATCACGAGCGCCGGCTCGCCTACGCCGGTACTCGCCAGAATGTCGCCGCTTGCATCGATCGCGGCGCTAAAGCCATTGGTCGTTACGCGGAACTGCGGCAAGCGCGTTTCAATGCTGCGGAAAGCCGCAGCCGCCTGGTGCAGCCGCGCGCCCGCTCCATCGCCGCTGAACCAGGAATCGTTCGACATCGTCAGGATCACCTGCCCGCCGAGGCGCGCGCCGGCAATGGCCAGGCCTGGGTCGACATCATCCCGGCAAATCAGCGGCAGCACGGGAATTTCGCGCCCGTCCGCCAGGCGCAATGGAAACACACGTGCACCGCTGCCCGCTACCCAATTGCCTGCCCATGGCAAAAGGCGCCGCGTCAGCGGCCTATCGAGCCACGCCGGCAAGTATTCGGTGAACGGAAAGAGCTGTGTCTTGCGATAATAGCCCACCAGGCCACGCACCGGCTGCACGAAGGCCGCGGCGTTGTATTCGCCCTTCTCGTCCCGGTCATACGTACCGAACACCAGCGGCACCGCAGCAGCATTCACGTAATCGGAAATCTCGCGGTCGAACTCCGCGCCGGCCTCGCTTTTCGGCTTGCCAAACGTAGTCGGGTAAGCGGTCTCGGACCACAACAGCGCCTCGGCATGCTGGCGCGCGACCGCGTCATAGCCCATTGCGAAATGCCGGTCCAGCACCTCGCGCACAACGGCATATGCGCCCTTCTCCTGCCGCTGCTTTTCGTAATTCACCATATTTGCCTGGATCAGTCCCATGCGCAGCGGCTTGCCCGCTGGCGCAGTGCTGCCCGAAAGCGCCGTCAGGCCGTACGCCGCCAGCGCTGCGGGAACCAGCGCCGCCATGGCAAAAGGCCTGACCATGGTGCGCCAACCATGGCCATAACGTGCCAGACCCGCCGCCACGCCTTCGTTGGCAAGCAAGAGCAGGAATGTCAAACCCGCGGTCCCGCCCACATCTGCAGCCTGCCGCAGCAAGCGCGATGGATACAGTCCATAGCCCAGGGTATCGCCAAGCATCCGCGGCACGAGCCACTCCGCCCCAACCCAGGCAGCGGCAGCGGCCAGCGCAAACAGGGCACGCCCGTACCAGCGCGCGGCAACCTGGCGCACCAGCGCATAGGCAAAAAACTGCGACTGGAACAAGGGCGCGGCAAGCAGCAGCACAGCGATGCCCGCCGCCTCCCCGGCTTGCGTATAGCGCCCGAACGCCGCGCCAAACCAGGCAAAGCCCGCGGCAGTGTAAGCGAGTGACATAGCCCACGCGCTTAGCAGCGCGGCAGCAAGGGATCTACAGCCATCGAGCACCAGCAGCCACGGCGCGAGCAGCACAAAGCCCAGCATCCATCCCGCGCCACCGCGCGCGTACAAGGCGGTCATCACGGCACTGGCGAGGATGCAGGCAAGTATCTTCATCTTCCGGAGCTATCGATGGGAGGTGGAATCACGATGCGCCGCAGCGGCAGGCCGCGCGGCGCCATCTCGGGAGGAACGACGCGGTCCTTCGGCATCTCGAGCGGCCGGTTCGACGCATCGTATAGCTGGAAATCCGGTGCAAACATCAGCACAGGCTCGATCACCTGGCCGTCATCCGTCACCTGGTGGTGGCGCACATAGCCCGGCGGCAGCACAAAATCCTTCGGCACCGCCAGCCCCACCAATGGGGGGTTGGTGCCGGGCGGGTTGAACGCGCCGAGGCCGGTGTGCACGCCCTGCTCGTGCAAGCGTTTGATCACCTCATTCATGGTCGGCTTCTCGCCCCGCATGACGTAACTGCGCAGGTCCCGCGTCGGATCGGCATCGCCTTCAGGCGCGGGCTGCGTTTGGCGTGGGGGTGCTTCGCGCACAACGGCTGGCGCGGCAGTGGCAGCCAAGGCTGGTCGTCCGGTAGCTGCCACATTTGCCGGGGCCGGCGTTTGGCCCGCCCCGGCTGCCGCGCCGTCGCGCGCGAAGTACCAAAGGAAAAAAGCCAGGCTGGCCGCGCCAACGGCCAGCAGCAGCGCCGCCGCCAGGTAACCCGGGCTGGGGCGCCAGGAACTCACGGCGTTGGCGAGTTGAAGACGGACACCGCCCACCCCATGCGCTCATGCCCGAACTGGTTCCAGATCGGGTTCTTGCCCGAACTGAAGGAGGTGTAGCGAGGCGCCCCGGTACCGGTGGTGCCGCCGAACAGTCCCGCCGTGACGGTGCTGCCGGTATAGGTCGGGTGCGTATCGTCCGACTGGATGTAGTCGTAGCTGCTGCCAGCCGACACGAAGTGCGTGTTGGCATCGCGGATCGTCGAACGCAGGGTCGATGTGATGCGCGTCACGTAGCTGGCCTGGCTCTCGCCCGCCACATAGCGCAGCGCGTCGGAATCGACGATGCCATCGCCGTTGCTGTCGTAATCCCCCCCCATGTATTGCGCGAAGTTGTCGGCGCACTGGAAGCCTTTCTGGCGGGCCGTATCGCACATCATGAAGTTCATGCGCGCCAGCGCAGGCAGGAATTTCTGCTGCATGTTGACGCTGGCGCCGGTGTTCGGGTCCTTGCAGGAGCTTTGCACATTGTCGGCCGCATAGCCCGGATAGTGCAGGTTCGAAATCACTTTCACCTTCACGCCCGAATAGGCGTTGGCATTGATGTAGTCCATGGCTGCCGCGACGTAGGTCTTGCAGCTGTTCTCGGCCGCGGTCAGCACCGAGTCGTCGCAAGTGCCGGTCTGGCTCTTGAAGGCGGAGCGGGCCTGCAGGCCATCGTTGCCGCACATTTCGAAGGTAACCACGCGAGTATTGCTGGCCTGCATGTAAGATCGCTCGGCGACAATTTTGTTGTTGTAGACATCGGAAGCCACGGCGCCCGATTTGGCGCGGCGCACGCTTTCGATATCGGCATTCCATGCGGCCGACAGGTATTCCGCATCGACCGTCGGCGCCGAATACTTGGCCGCGCTGGTGATCGAACCGTTGTAGCCAGCGTAAATCGAATCGCCATAGGCCACCACACGGTACTTGGTCGTCGTGCCGGCGCGGTCGATGGTCCAGGAAACGTTCTGGGTCAGGGTGTTAGCTGCTGCCTGTCCCCCCAGGGTGAAGAAGACTATTGCGGCGAGAAGCATGCTGCGGATGCGAGTTTGCATAGAGTGTCTCCGATCATTGAAGTATTTATTCGAATCGACCAGCCAACAACTCATCTTAACGCCGCCACGCGAGGCCACAAGCGCGTGGCTCCAGGGGACAAGCAAATGGCCCCGAAGGCCTTGGCGCTTGTCGCGCGCGGGCCACGAACCGGCGCCGATGCGGCATAATATGGCATGCTGAAACTGACCTTCCTTGGCACCTCATCGGGCGTGCCAACCATCCGGCGCAACGTGACTGCGCTGGCCGTACACTCAACAATGAACCGCGACTGGTGGCTGGTCGATTGTGGCGAAGCCACCCAGCACCAATTGCAGCGCATTCCGCTCACCGTGCATGAGCTGGTGGGCATCTGCATCACCCATATCCACGGCGACCATAGCTACGGCCTGCCAGGGCTGCTTGCAAGCGCCTCCATGACCGGCCGCAAAAAGCCGCTGATCCTGATCGCCCCGGCCCCCGTCAAGGCCTGGCTCGATGCCACCATGCTGCATACGGAACTCTTCCTCACGTTCGACATCATCCACATCGACGTGGCCAGCCAGCGCCTGGTCCACCAGCAGGAGGGACTGGCGATCGAGCGCTTCCCGCTGTCGCACCGGGCGCCAAGCTTCGGCTTTAAGTTTAGCTTCGAAAAGACTACATGGAAGGTTGATAGTGACGCCTTGCGCGCACGCGGCGTTCCGCCTGGCCCGGCCTGGGGCCAGCTCCAGCATGGCAAGGACGTGCAGCTGGACGACGGCAGCGTGCTGGCCGCAGCCGAGTTCCGCTCGCAGCACGTTGAACGCGCCGCCGCGGTCATCGGCGGCGACAACGACACCCCTGCGCTGCTGGCCGAAGCCTGCCAGGATGCCGATGTCCTGGTCCACGAGGCCACTTACACCGAGGCGGTGCTGCAGAAGGTCGGCCCCGGCCCGCAGCACAGCTCAGTGCAGCGCACTGCCAGCTTCGCAGCCCAGGCCGCGGTGCCGAACCTGGTCCTGACCCACTTCAGCGCCCGCTACGACAGCCGGGAAGGCATGGCAGAGGTGGAGGCGGAAGCGCGCCAGCATTACGGCGGCCGGCTTTTCCTGGCCAGCGACTTCGACACCTATGAACTCAGCGATCGTGCCCTGGCCAAACTGCCCCCGGCGCCGCGCGTAGAATGACGCCATGACTGCAATCACAGAATTCCGCACCCGGGCTCCAGCCCCCGAATACGATCATCCGCGCGAAGACCGCCGGCTCGACGGCAATCCGCTGCGCACCACCTGGAACCATTTCACCAATGCCAGCGGCGAAGTCCATGCCGGGATCTGGGCCTGCGAAAAAGGCAGCTGGCGCATAGCCTTCGCCCCCAATAAGGATGAGTATTTCTGCGTCCTTGAAGGCCGCTGCCGCGTGATCGACGAACAGGGCAACGCCGCTGAAGCCGGCCCCGGCGACGCGCTGGTGATCCCGGCCGGCTTCAAAGGCGTTTTCGAAGTCGTTGAGCCGGTTCGCAAGCACTACGTCATCGTCGAACGAACGGTATAGACCGGTACGCCGCTAGCTGCAAGCCGGCTTTGCCGTGTCCCCGATCGTCGCTTTCCGGGCCGGATCGGCCAGGTTCAGGAACGCTGCGCTGACTTTGTCACGCATGTCCGCCATGCCCGGATCCGTCCCTGGCTTGGCACTCCGCAGGATCTGGATCACATTGGCTCCCACGCTGACCGGATTGCGCTTGTCGCCGGCTGCGGCCGCCCACTTGGCATTGATCGGATTGTGGTCGTTACAGCTGTGCCAGGTCTTGTTCTGGCCCTGGTAAGTATGGAATTCCCTGACGTCGCCCCAGGCAAAGCGGTCGCCGTCTGCCATTTCTCGTTCCGTATGTCCTCCAGCATAGCTGTCCTGGACGATATGAAGGAAGCTTCCCAACGCTACATCCTTCAAGTTATATGCGCTGCGATCACGGTCGGCCCTGAACATGGTGCCCACGCGCCACTTGGCCATGTTTTTGTTGTTCGGCAAACCAGGCCGTGCCGGGAACAGCTCCGCCCAATGGATCCTGGCCGTCGTTGAAAGCATCGGCACCACTTGCTCGAAGCGCGTGTCGTCGACCACCATCCCCGCCTGGATCAAGGCCACCAGTTCCGCCCACATGAGGATCTTTTCGCGCACTTCGTCAGCTTGCACGTCCTTTTCACTCATGGCGTGCAAGAACTGCATGTCGTAGAAATGTGAACGTACGATCATCGCCAACGACGTTTTGTCGTCGACCTTGTGCTGGGGATGCGTCGTCCCGTAAAGCCATTGAGATCCCCAACAAGGCAAGCTATTGGCCGCCTGCTTCTTGACCCTGCAGATCCAGTACATCGCGCCGGTCCGTACTACATACGGTGAATCGTTCCACCGCACACCGTAGACCATGCTGCGCCCACTATCCGTGCCAGCGAGCCCTACCCAATCATCTGCTGCCTTACCTGTTGCAACAGCCAGCGAGCGCAGCGTCATTTGTTCGTGCACCGGATCGAAGATAGCCTTGGGATCCTCGTGTTCGGCACCGAGTCCTTTCATCGCTGCAGCCCGCTCTTTCGCCGCCCTTTCTGCACTGAAGTGTAACGCCCAGGGATCCACGTCAAAGGCCTGTGCATTGAAGGCAATGGCCCCGGCGCCGGCCAGCAACAACAGCTTGTAAACATTCGTCACCATCATTCTCCTCAGACTGTTCCCGTTTGGTCGATCTTGTACATCCAGTCCGGCGTAAGGATCTTGTGCCGGTCATAAAAGTTTTGCAGTCGCGCGCGCGTCTTCCTGCCGGCGTGCAGGCCGGCAAAGTCGGCAGCATTGCGGCCAAGGAAATTGCGTAAGACTTCTTTGCTGTCGAATACCCCCTGGAAGTCCTTCAGGTAGGAAGCGATATGCCCTTGTGTAATCGTCATTTCCCAATCAGTGCCATACATGAAGCGTTTTGCCAGCGCAGCACCACCTTTGCCCTCGGTTTCCTTTATCAATTGCGCAAGCACCGCTTTCAGCCCGGCCTGGTGTTCAATGGCCTCCATGAAATAGCCCGAATCCGCATAGGCATGGTTTCCAGGGCCCTGGGCTTGCATCAGATCGGCAAAAGCCTTCGCCCGCAAGTAAGCTTCGGCCTCGCTTCCGCCAAGGCCTGTAGCGCCGAAATGTCCAAAATTGATGCGCAAACCTGGAAACTTCGACAGGGCGTTCCTCCAGTACCCGGCAGCGGCCAGTCCTTCGAAGTCTGTCGACGGACCATTGGACAAGGCGGTATGCGCCATGATGGGAACGTCGTATTTGAGGCAATGCTCATACAAGTCACAGAGGGCGGAATCCAGGCGTTTACCCAGGTCCGGCAGCAACAATCGTCTGTCGAACCAGTCCTGGCGCCAGAATCCAGGCGACTTTTCCTGTAACTCTTCGTTGCCCATCGCGGCAAAACCCATCGGCGGATACAGCTTGACGCCGATGCATCCCCGGTCCAACGCATCCTTGACCAGGCAAAGCGAGCTGGAAGGCGCCAACTTCATTCCATAGGCGACTTCGCGCAGAGGATCAAATGGCACGAATGCATGGACGCGCCCTCCTGTCACGATCGCCATTTGCTCCATCGTATCCACCTGTTCGGCCAGGGACGACGCCGTCGCCGAACCTTTCGCCAGCCACCAGTCGTAATCGACCATCATCGGCATCAGCAAGTCAATCACGCGCTCGCCGGGCACGTTATACAGGCTAAGATAGTCGTGCACGCTTACGTACCGGTACTGGAAGTTCTGCAGCACCAAGGCAATGGCGCCGCGCGCACTGATGCGGGCAGTGCGCACAAGGCCCTCACCTGCGGCGGCGCTTCCGAGATACTTTCGGTACTCGCTATAAGACGGTTTCTTTGAAACCAATTCGATTTCGTCGGCAACCGCAGCTTCGGACTGGATCCTGAAGTCCAGTGCGAAAGCCTGGTTCTGCGCTCGCAGCTTCGCCCCCTTCAACGTCGGCGAAGCGTTATATGCGTCCTGCAACTCCTGCACGCCATTGCGGAAAGCTTTGTCGGCCAATCCCTGCACCATCGCTGCCAGGGCCAGTTGCCCACCCGGTTCGCTGCATGAAGCGAGTTTCTGCTTCACTTTTTCCAGCTCCGCCAATTCTTCCTTGGCCTTGGGGGCACGTGACCACGCTGCCGCCTGCAGCAGCTCCCCAATCACCCTTGCAACGCTGCCGGGCACACCGGCCTGCCGCGACATCACCAGTTCGAGGAAGGCCTTGACAGGAAGATCAGTCCCATTGAAAACGTGCGCATGAACGTCAATGGTCAGTTCTGCCTTGCGGTCACTGACCGCGCCGCTGCCCGGACAATAAGGAATGATCTGTCGCGGCCCGAAGAGGCAACAGCCGCTGAATGTTGGAAGACCTAGAGCTCCTGCGTACTTCAGGAAATTGCGGCGACCTTCGATGTCCTTCACGGTATCCCCTGTCTGGATTATTGTTCAGCAAGGCTATTCTTTAAACAACACTCTCGCAACAAACTGGATAAACTTGCGCCGCAGTGTGATGTTTTTTTGCTATTCTTCGCTCCTTTCGCCAACAGGAGTACCTGATGAACCACGCAATCAAAACCTTTGCCCTTGGCGCCAGCCTGGCCACCGCATGCCTGGCCAGCCACGCCGAAGTCATCCCTCTCAAGCTGGCGCCTGGCCTGTGGGAAGAAACCCACGTTACCATGATCAACGGCCAGAACGTGGAGGAAGCGTTGCGCAAGGGCCGCGAGAAAATGATGGCGCGCCTGACGCCGGAGCAGCGCAAGCAGATGCAGGAACAAATGGGCCAGGGCGGCAACGGGGGCGCGACGCAGACTTGCCTGACCCCGGCGCAGGTGGCCAAGGGTGTCGACACCGAAGAAATCAAGCGCAAGATGGAACAGTCGTCGCAAGGCTGCAAGCTGGACATCATCTCCGCAAACAGTTCCGGCGCCAAATTCAAGGCCGCCTGCATGGGCCCACAGGGCACCAACTACAACGGCAGCGGCGAATACGTCGTCGCCAACAGCAAGGAATGGCGCTTCAAGATGGTCGGCGACGGCAAGGTCACCGGCCCGAATGGCGCACCGGTGCCGCAAGCGGGCGACTTCCATGCAACCCAGGAAGTGATCGCCCGCTGGAAAGGAAGCGACTGCGGCAAAGTAGCGCCGCAGCAGGAAAGTTAAGGCTTGACCGCCACCAGGTTGATCAGGGTTTCCTCGCGTACCGCCGGAGGATTGATGCGCAGCACACGCTCCATCAATCCCAGGTCTTCACGGCTCCACCACAGGAAGGGGTAGGAAACCGCGCTGTCGGGGACACTGAATCCGGCATTGCGCACCATGGCCAGGTATTCCGGCGCGGTTTTCTGCACGTCCATCGGATGGCGGAACAGCAGGCGGATGATCCAGGAATGGATGTAACGCTTGGTCGACTCGGCAAACAGCAGCACGCCGCCCGGCTTCAGTACGCGGAAGAATTCGCGGATCGCATTTTCCTGGTCCACCAGGTGGTGGAAAGTCTGGTGGCAGAACAGCAGGTCGACCGAATTGTCCTCCAGCTTGATGTTCGAGCTGGAGCAGCAAATGAACTCCGCATTGACATTGTGCGCTGCGACCTCCTTTGCCGAATGCTGCAGCATTTCCGGATCGATATCCATGCCGATCAGGCGCTGCGGCGCAAAGCGCTGGTGCAGCTTCGGCAGCGAGCGGCCAAAACCGCAGCCCACGTCTGCCACCACGCCGAAACTCGCCGGGGCGTCCGGCATCAGGCGCTGCAAATCCTTCAGCGCACGTTCCAGCACGTGCACTGTCCACGTTTCAGTACGCAGGAACCATTTGCCAAATGCCGTCTCTTCAACGTGGACCTCACCGGACGGCTGGGCGACTTCTAAACTAGCGCTCATATCTTCTTCTGTTATCAAGTTGATTCAAAAGGCTGCGCAAGAAGCGCCCAGGCAAATCACGTACAATGTCGGGTCGAACGATCCTGACGCCCCCTTTTGCCGTGTACTTCCTGCGCCTGCTACTTGCTGCCTTAACAATACTGCTACTTCCCCCGGGAGCGGCAGCGCAGGCCAACCAAGCCCCTGTGCGCTTCCTGCTCACGTTCGATGACGGCCCGGCCTGGGCCCCCTACTTCAATCCCACCGTGCGCATCCTCGAGACCCTGGAAAAGAATGCTTACCAGGACAACCTCAAGGCCGTGTTCTTCACCCAGACCCGCGCCTGGAGCGGCGGCGGCACCGAAAGGGGCCGCGCGCTGATCCGGCGCGAACATGCAGAAGGCCACGTGGTCGCGCTGCACTCCGCCACGACCTTCCATTCCAACCACCGCCTCATGAGCCGCGAAAAGCTCGACCAGACCCTGCAGCTTGGCGTCGCCGACCTGGTCGCCGAAACCGGCGTCGCGCCCAAGCTGGTGCGCCCGCCGTTCTGGGCATACGACGCCGATACGCTGGCGTCCTACCGGGCCCATGGCCTGCACATGCTGCTGACCGACCTGAGTGCCAAGGACGGCGTGGTGTACGTCTTCAACATGAGCTTCCACAAGCGCTCCAACATGCTCAAGATGCTGGCGGAAACCCGCAAGCGCTGGGCCGCGGGCGCCATGCCGGTGGTCGACGGCGTCACACCCGTCGTCGTCACCTTCCACGACGTCAACAGCTATACCGCCCGCCACTTCGAGGAGTACCTCGGGATCCTGCTCGATGTGGCCCGCGAACTGGAAATTCCGCTGGCCGACAAACCTTTCTACGACAATCGCGACGAACTCGAACGCGCAGCCATGGCGTCAAGCGTCGACACCCCGGAAAACGCCCCGCCCCTGCCCGGCCTCTGGCACTGGCTCTGGCAGCAGTAGTCAGGGCAGCGTGACCAGCACCGGCTGCGGCACGCCAGCCAGCTGCACTGCGCTGCACAGCACCACCGACAGCTCCTCGTGCGGTACGGCGACACAATAGCCTCCTGGCGCCATCCCGAGCTTGATGCGCGCTTCCTTCTCGCTCCACAAGCGGTAAAACCCTTCAACCCGCGCGTCTTCCTCCCAGCGCTGCATCTGCTGCCATCGCGCCATCTCGTCGGCGCCAAAAGCTTGCTTTGCCAGCGCAGCCAGGTCACGCGCCGGGTCGCGCACTTCTATGTCCAGCCCTACTGCATGCTCGCCGACGGCGCAGGCCACCCAGCGTCCGCTATGCGAAATGCTGAAGCCAGGCGCCTTGCCGCCCGGAGCCGGCGTCAGCAAGCGCGGCGACTGCCCGTTGCGCTCTTCGAGCAGCACTTGCTGCGGTTGCACCCGCAACATCGGCGCCAGCGCCATGCGCAGCAGCACACGGCCGGCAACGAACTGGCGCCGGCGCTGCTCCCGCACAAAGCGGCCATGGCGCGCCAGTTCGCCCGGTGTCAGCCAGGCCAGGTAGCGCTGCAGGCTGGCATCCGTCATTGCGTCCGCGTCGGCCAGCCAGATCAGCATGTGCGCCTCCTGCTATTTGCTGTAACGTTTGAAAATCAGCGAAGTATTGATGCCGCCAAAAGCAAAATTATTCGACATCACATATTCGCAGTCCAGCTCCCGGCCGGTGCCGGCGATGTAATCCAGTGCCGCGCATTCCGGATCGGTTTCAACCAGGTTGATGGTTGGCGCGAACCAGCCCTCGCGCATCATCTCGATGCTGATCCAGGCTTCCAGCGCACCGCAGGCGCCCAGCGTGTGGCCCATATAGCTCTTCAGCGAACTGATTGGGGTGCCGCCGCCAAACACTGCCAGCGTCGCGTGCGATTCGGCGATGTCGCCTTGCGCGGTCGCAGTGCCATGGGCATTGATGTAACCGATGTCCGATGCCTGCAGGCCGGCATCCTGCAACGCCAGCTCCATGGCGCGCTGCATGGTGGCGGAATTCGGCTGGGTTACGTGGCAGCCGTCGCTGTTGGTGCCAAATCCGACCAGCTCTGCATAAATAGTGGCGCCGCGCGCCTCTGCATGCTCCAGCTCTTCCAGGATCAGGCAGCCGGCGCCTTCGCCGATGACCAGGCCATCGCGCGCGCGGTCGAACGGGCGTGGCGTGGCTTGCGCTTCATCGTTGCGCACGCTGGTGGCGAACAGGGTGTCGAACACTGCAGCTTCTGTTGCGCACAGCTCCTCGGCGCCGCCGGCAACCATGGCCAGCTGCTTGCCGCTCTTGATGGCCTCGTAGGCGTACCCGATGCCCTGGCTGCCGGAAGTACAGGCGCTCGACGTGGTGATCACGCGGCCGGTCAGGCCAAAGAACACACCGATATTCACCGGAGCGGTATGCGCCATCATCTTGATATAGGTGGTGGCGTTGATGCCCTTGGTGGTGCGCTCTTCCATCATGCGGCCGAAGTCGCCGATGGCGCTAGGCGTGCCGGCGGACGAACCGAAGGACACGCCCATGTCCCCGCTCTTGATCAAAGGATGATCGATCAGGCCTGCATCTTCCAGCGCCAGTTCGGTGGCACGCGTTGCCATCAGCGCGACGCGGCCCATGCTGCGGGTGGTCTTGCGGTTATAGCGGCCGGACAGTTCGAACGGCGCGGCCGGTACGCCCAGGCGCGTATTCAGGCCGTCATAGTCTTCCCATTCCTCCATGCGCACCACGGCATTGCGGTACTGGCCGAGGCGTTCGCGGATTGCACCCCAGTCGTTGCCCAAAGGGCTGATACCGGCCATGCCGGTAATGGCGACGCGGCGGCTCATGCCAGGCCTCCGTTGACGGAAATAACCTGGCGGGTGATGTAGCCTGCGTCCTCGCCAACCAGGAAGCTGACCGCGGCGGCCACTTCTTCCGGCTTGCCGACACGGCGTGCCGGGATCATCTTGAGCGCTTCTTCCATCGGCACATCTTCGATCATGTCGGTCTCGATCAGGCCAGGCGCCACGCAGTTGACGGTAATCGAGCGCTTGGCCAGTTCCAGCGCCAGTGCCTTGGTCGCGCCAATGATGCCGGCCTTGGCGGCGCTGTAATTGACCTGGCCTCGGTTGCCAATCAGGCCGGAAACAGAAGCCAGCGTGACGATGCGGCCCGGCTTGCGGCGCTGCACCAGCGGCATGATCAGGGGGTTCAGGACGTTGTAGAAGCCATCCAGGTTGGTTTGCAGGACGATGTCCCAGTCCTCGCCCGACATGGCCGGGAAGGCGTTGTCGCGTGCCACGCCGGCGTTGCAGACCACGCCGTAATAGCAGCCGTGCTGCGCGATGTCGGCTTCCAGCGCAGCGGCAGTGGCGGCGCGGTCGCTGATGTCGAACTGCAGCACGCGGGCGGCGCGGCCCATCTGCACGATCTCCTGCGCAACGGCTTCCGCTTCCGCGCGCTGGCTGCGGCAATGCAGCACCACGTCGTAACCGTCGCGTGCCAGGCGCAGTGCAATCGCCTTGCCGATACCGCGCGACGACCCGGTCACCAGCACGCTCATGGACTTATTCTGATTCATCCTACGTTTCCATCTTTGAGAAATTGATTGACATTATCAGGCTGGAATACCGTCACCGTCGCGGCGGCGGCATTGGCCATGCCGTCCACGATATCGATGCGGCATTCAAAGGCGCCCAGCCCGTTATCGGACTGCAGCACGCGGCGCACGTTCACCCGCAGCACGCTCCCCAGCGCAAAGTTCGGTACATTGGCTTCGTACTTGCGCGATCCAAGCAGGAAGCCGACTTTGACTTCTTCGCCACGCTGCAAGGCAAGCCAGCCGGCATGGGCGGCGATCGCCTGCGCCATGTATTCAATGCCCACCCAGGAGCCGACACCGTCGGCGCCGGCCAGCATGCTGGCTTCATGGATGCGCACTTCGGCGCACAGGTGGTCTGCGTCGGCTTCCAGTGCGCGGTCGAGCAGAACCATCTGGCCGGAATGCGGCACCAGCTGGCGAATATCGGGCATGCTCATTCCGGCCTCCCCAGCAGCAGGACGGCATTCGAACCGCCGAACGCAAAAGAGCTGCTCAGCACACGGCGCAAAGGCCGGCCCAGCGCGGCGCCTGGCGGCACCAGGTTCAGCGCCGGCAGCGCGGGATCGGCGGCGCCATCCCACAGGTGCGGCGGCAGGCGCCCCTGCGCATTATCTTCCTGCATGGCCAGCCAGCATAGCGCCGCTTCAACGGCGGCCGCAGCGCCCAGCGTATGGCCGGTGAACGGCTTGGTCGAGCTGACCGCCACTTCATTGCCGAACAGGGCCGAGATCACGCGCGATTCCATGGCGTCGTTCTGTGGCGTGGCGGTGCCGTGCATATTGATGTAATCCACTTCGGCCGCAGCGACGCCCGCGCGGCGCAGCGCCTGTTCGAAGGCCAACCGGGCGCCCGTGCCCTGCGGGTCCGGTGCGGAAATATGGTGGCCGTCCGAAGATTCTCCCCAGCCCATCAGTTCGACAGATTGCCCGCCCGATGGCACAGCTTCCATCAGGAACAGTGCCGCGCCTTCGCCGATATTGATGCCTTTGCGGTTGGCGCTCATCGGGTTGCATTGCCCGGCGCTGACCGATTCCAGCGAGGAGAAACCAGCAACGGTAAAGGCGCACAGCGAGTCGGCACCGCCGGTAATCACGGCATCGCACAAGCCCATGCGGATCATGCGCGCGGCGCTGGCCATGGCTTTGGCGGCCGACGAGCAGGCAGTCGAATGCACGTAGGCGGGACCTTCCAGGTCCAGTTCCAGCGCCAGGAGTTCGGCTGGCGAGCCCATTTCCTGCACGCGGTAGCTGAATTCTTCCGGCAGCGCGCCGTTTGCCACATGGTGGGCCAGCGCCTGCTCCGTCTCGCCAATACCGGACGTGCTGGTGCCAAGCACGACGCCGACGCGGCTTGCACCGTAGCGCGCCACTGCCGCCTGCAATGCAGGACGGATCTGGTCCAATGCTGCCAGGGCCAGCGCGTTGTTGCGGCTGCGCAGGTGCAAGGGAAGGTGCGCCACGGATGGCAGCTCGCCTGGCACGGCGCCCAGGGCCAGCTCACGGCCTTCCGACCAGCGGCTCGTCGCCGCCACGCCCGGCTGGCCGGCGTACAGGCGCGCCTTCACCTGCTCCTGGCCTTCGCCCAGCGCACAGATGATGCCGCATTCGTTCAGGTAAATCTTCGTCATTGCCCGCCCCCGCACTCAGTCCGCATTCGCCGCGAACTGGATCGTCAGCTTATAGTGATAGCGCAGGTTTTCCAATACCACTGTGCCACTCCAGCGCTGCGCGTCGCTGTATGTGACTTGCATGACCGGCGCGCCGTCCAGGTACAAAGTACGCACGCGGCCCTGCTCCGCCACGCGCCAGCCGGCCGGCAAGGCAGCAGCGACGGCATCGGCAGGCCACAGCGTGAGCTGGATATCTTCCAGCACATCTTCGGCCCGCACTTGCGACGGCAGCATCACGTGGCGCCAGGAAGCCAGTTCCTTGCCGTCGTAATGCAGAGACAGTACGCGCTGGCCAAACGCCAGTCCGACCACGTCCACCGCTTCCGGCTCCACCTGCAATGCGACGTCCAGGTCGTCGGTGCGGCCGTTGCGCTCCACTTTCAGGTGCTGCTGCACGCTCAGCGAGGTGCCCAGGGCTGCCGGCGCCAGTTTCAGGCCGAGGCGGGCTTGCGGCTGCTGTGGCGTGGCGGCGCAAGCGGCCAGCAGCAAGGCGCAGGCGGCAACGGCAAGACGGCGCGGCATCGCGTTAAACATTCTTCATTTCCTTCACGGTACCAAAACATGGGACCAGCAGCCACACCAGCGTGGTCCCCAGCAGCATCGTCAAGCCGAAAGCCTGCAGGGCCGGCGTTGCGCTCAGGCCCAGCAGGCCAAACGACAGGATGGTATTGGCCGCCGACATGCCAACCGCCAGCCATGGCGTGCGGTCGCTGCGGTCGGGATGCTCCTGCATGAAGATGCCGTAGTCCACGCCGACGCCGAGCAGCAGCATCAGGGCCAGCACGTGGAACAGCTGCAGGTTCTGCGAAGCAAAGCCCAGGATCGCCAGCGTGGCGATGCTGGCCAGCGCGGTTGGCGCCAGCACGCGCCAGGTGCGGCCGCGATAGCGATGGAACAGCAGTCCAAAGACCACGGCGTAGGCGCCCAGCACCACCCAGCCCATGTAAGCGCGGTAGCGGCCCAGCACGGACGAAATCTCGGCTACCTTGTCCACCCACTGCACGCCCTGCATGCCATCCGCAGCCAGCATCACCTGCTTCGAAGCCTTGTTGTCCATGCCGCGCAGGGCGACGATGCTGGCGTAGACACCCTTCTGCTCGCCGAGCCAGAGGTGGCGCCATGGCTCGCTCGCCGGCGAAGCGAGGAATTCGTCCAGCAGCAGTGGCTGGCCGGCAGCCAGCAAGCCTTTGCGTGTGGCAGCGATCCATTGCTTGTCTTCGCCCGCCTGGGCGGCGATGCCTTGCAGCGGGCCATCGTCGGCCAGCAGCTTCTGTTCAACCAGCGCGCGCCGGGCCGCCTGCGTGCGCGCCGACGGCACCCAGTTCGACATGGCCTGGTAGCCGCTCAGGCGCTGCGCGGACACATGCCGGTCCAGGCGCGCCTTCAATTCTTCCTCGCGCTGCAGCACCTGCTCGGCCGAATCGCCGCGCACCAGGAAGTACTGCACCGGCGTCGGCGCGTCCAGCAGCTTGCCCAGCTTGAGCTGGTCGGCGACCAGGTGCTTGGGTGGGTTCTGCAGCAGGCGGATATCGTCGTTGGCGCCAAGGCGGCTGATGCCCCAGGCAGCCAGCAGGGCGAACACCGCTGCGATGGCCAGCGAGGTACGGCTGGCGCGCCACAGCGGCCAGCGCAGCAGCGCGGCGCCATAATGCCTGACCAGGCCACCGCTGCGCAGGGTGCGGCCGTTGATCAGGGCCGGGAACCAGCACACCACGGTGAACCAGGCGAACACCAGTCCGAGGGCCGAGAACACTGCCATCTGGCGCAGGCCAGGGAAAGGCGTCAGGGCCAGGCCGGTATAGCCGATCACCGCAGCGAGCAGGGTCAGGCCAAGGCCCGGCAGCAGGCGCTTGAGCAAGGCCGCGGAATCCAGCTTTTCATCGGCCGCCAGGCGGTTGCACAGGAAGTAGATGCCATAGTCCTGCGCCACGCCAATCAGGCTGGCGCCGAACACCAGCGTCAAAAGGTGGATGCGGCCGAACAGCAGCCAGCACACGGACAGCGCGCCAAGGCAGCCGATGCCGATCGACAGCAGGATCAGCGCGATAGGCTTGAAGGAACGGAACGTGAACCACGTCAGCAGGACGATACCCACCAGCGAGCCAATGCCGATAGTCGACATCTCGCCGCTGGCCTGGGCGCTGGCATTGGCGGCATGCAGGATCACGCCGGCCTGGATCAGGTCCACTTGCGGGGCCGCCTTGCGGGCCGCGGCCTCGGCTTGCTGCAGCAAGGGCAGCACGGTTTCCTGCGCCGTCATCGACAACGCCGGCACCTTGAGCGTCAGCGGCAACAGCACGTACTGGCGCTGCGCATCGGCCACAAACAGGTGGCCATCACGCGGGCGAACCGGCGTTTCCTGCGCACGCTCCTGCACCCAGCCCGCGAACAGGCCATACGGGTCATCCTGCCAGGGGCCGAGCTTAGGGCCGCCAAACGGCGCATACAGCTTGGCCAGCGCCGACTCCAGCCAGAACTGCGCCGGCTGCTCGCGCAGCTGCTGCTCCTGCTGCGCCGTCAGCAGCGCCAGGCGATGGCGCTGGAACAGGCCAAGCCAGTCGCTCTGGGTCTGCTCGTTGATCGGGGTCGCTTCAAACAGATCCTTACGCGTGTCGAGCACCGCCTGGTAGGCGTCTGCGGCGCGGCGCGCATCATCCCATTCGGCAGCGCCGGCCAGGACCAGCACCCGCTGCTGCGCCGCGTCGACCATGTGGCCGAACGAAGCCTGCAGCACGGGATCGCGCTCCTGCACCGGCAACAGCGCCATGATGTCGGTATCCGGCACGATGCGCTGGACCAGCCACAAAGTGGCGTTATGGCCCAGCAGCAGGCAGGCCACCAGGGCCCACAGCCATGCGAATTTTCGGGTTTGCGTCAAAACAGCGCCGCCTCTTCCTTGTTCATCGCGCCTTCGCCGGTCTGGATGGCGGAGAACACGATGGTGGTACGGTCGCCGCTGGCTTCATTCATCACGATCTGCTTGACGTAGCTGCCGCCTTCCAGCTTGATGGTGCCGATGGCCTTTTCCAGCGCGGCCTGGCGCGGCTTGAGCGCCACGTTCCAGCTATTGGCACCCACACTGCCCTCGCCTTCGAACAGCGCATCCAGTTGGCCCAGGTCGCCCGACAGCAGCGAGAACAGCACATTGTTAATCATGCGCACGGTCGGCTCGGTCTTGGCATCCAGGCGCATTGCCACGCGCTCGCCCTGGTAGTTGACGATTTCTTCTCGCGTCAGGCGCAAGGTGTTCGGGAACGGTTTCAGGGTGCGCCACAGCACGCCCTTGCCGGCGATGACGCAAAAGCGCCCTTCCGAGGCCAGCGGCTTTTTCATGCCCGCCAGTTGCTTGGTCTGGTCAAAACGTCCGCACATGACGGCCGGCTTGGCCAGCATCGCCTGGATTTTTGCGCTTGGCACGGCGCCCTGCGCGCTGCCCGCGGCGGCCAGCGCCAGGGCGATTGCGAAAAATTTCTTCATGCTGGTTCAATCCCCAGTTTTTCAAACAAGATCCGCGGCGAGGCGAAGCACATCTCCTTCGTCGCGATATCGACAGCGACCATCGTGGTGCTGGCGCGGTTCAGGCGCTGGCCGGTTTCCGCGTCGGTGATCAGGTAATCGATCTTCATGCGGTTTTCCCACTCGACCAGGTCAGCGCGCAGCTTCAGCTTCTGGGCGAAGACGGCCGGATTGACGTAGCGCAGCTGCATGTCGATTACCGGCCAGGCGTAGCCCGATTCCTTCATCTGCGGATAGTTGTAGCCTATCTTGTCGAGCAAGGCGCAGCGCACGATTTCCAGGTACTTCACGTAATTGCCGTGCCAGACGATTTCCATCGGATCCAGGTCGAAGAACTGCACCTGGATCTCGACTTCCGCGAACCAGCGGCTTTGCTTGTGCTTACGCATACAGCGTCCAGGCCTTGTTGCGGATGCGTTCCAGCATCAGGCGCAGGTCCGGTTCCAGCCGGCGGTCTTCTTCGACCGGCGCGATATCGGCGGCCAGCGCTTCCTGCATCGCGGCCAGCGGGCTTTCCGGCAGCACGCCCGCATGGTCGCGGCAGCGCAGCCAGACGCCCTGGCGCACAGTGACCAGCAAGGCGGCCACCACCTGTTCCGTCAGGTCCAGCACGCGCAGGCAGTCGCGCGCGGCGATGGTGCCCATGCTGACCTTGTCCTGGTTGTGGCATTCGGTCGAACGGGAGAACACGGAGGCCGGCATGGTGGCCTTCAGCGCTTCCGCAGTCCACGCCGAGGCGCTGATCTGCAGCGCCTTCAGGCCGTGGTTGATCGGGGCGCGTTCGCCCACGGCGCCGGACAGGTTGGCCGGCAGGCCGTGGTTGTAGCGCGCGTCGACCAGCAATGCCATCTGGCGGTCCAGCAGGTCGGCCAGGTTGGCGACCGCATTCTTCATGCCGTCCATGGCAAAAGCGATATGGCCGCCGTAGAAATGGCCGCCGTGCAGGATGCGCTCGTTCTCCACGTCCACCAGCGGATTGTCGTTGGCGCTGTTCAGCTCATTCTCGATCAGCTGGCGGAACGTCGGCATGGTGTCGGCCAGCACGCCAATCACGTGCGGCGCGCAGCGGATCGAGTAGCGGTCCTGCAGGCGCTTGCCGTTGCGTTCCCACTGGTCCGTCGGCAGGTCGCTGCGCAGCCAGGCTGCAACCTGCTGCATGCCCGGATGCGGCTTGGCCGAAAACAGTACTTCGTCGAAGTGGTGGGCGTTGCCGTCCATCGCAAAGGAAGCCATGGCGGTGATGCGGGTGCACAGCTTGGCCAGGTAATCGGCGCGGTCATATGCCAGGCAAGCCAGCGCGGTCATGACGGCGGTGCCGTTCATGATGGCCAGGCCTTCCTTCGGGCGCAGGCGCAGCGGGGTAATGCCGGCTTCTTGCAAAGCCTGGGCGGCAGACACCTGCTCGCCATTGCGCCAGACTTCGCGCTCGCCGCACAGCACGGCGGCCAGGTAGGACAACGGGGTCAGGTCGCCGGAAGCGCCGACCGAGCCTTCGGAAGGGATCAGCGGCAGCAGGCCGGCATCCAGCAGGCGGGTAATCTGCAGCAGCAGTTCGACGCTGACGCCGGAAAAACCCTTGCTCAGCGACGCCAGGCGCGAAGCCAGGATGGCCCGCGACTGGGCCGGCGTGAAATACTCGCCCAAGCCGACGCCGTGATAGGTGTACAGGTGGTGCGGCAGGTCCGGCACCAGTTCCGGCGGCACGGTCACGGTGCAGGAATCGCCGTAGCCGGTGGTCACGCCATAGACGGTGCCGTCCTCGCGCAGCAGGCGGTCGAGGAAGTTGGCGCCGCGCTCGATGGCCGAGCGGAATTCAGGATCGTCCGACAGCACGGCAGCGGCGCGGCCTTGTGCGATGTCCACGATGTCTTCGATCGACAGGTTGTCCCGGTCAAAGCGCACGGTGCGCGACGGGGTGTTGAGTTGGGCGATGTCAGCGAGATGCATCGGTGTGTTCCAGTTCAGGTAAATGCCAGAAATCGTAGAAATTGAACCACTGCAGCGGAGCGCGCAGGGTATGGTGTTCGAGCCGGCGGGCGTAGTCGGCGGCCAGCACTTGTAGTGCGGCTTCGCGCCCCTGGCGCGGGATGCGCACCTGGTCGCGGAAGTGCTCGAAATGCACTTCCGAACGGCTGCCCCGGCGTACCGAAAACAACAGGTAAACCGGGCATTGGAGAATGCTGGCCAGCATATGCGGGCCAATCGGGAACGCAGCGGGCGCGCCGATAAAGTCGGCCACCGCCACACGCGGGTTCACGGAAACGGGAATGCGGTCGCCGGCAATCACCACGAACTCGCCGCGCGCAACCCGCTCCGACAGCATCATTGCCGTGGCGGGCGACATTTCTGTCACCTGCAGCAGGTTAAGCTGGCTCTCCGGGTTCAGGCGGCCCAGCATGGCGTTGAAGGCTTGCGCGTGCTTGGTATGCACCAGCACCGTCAGCTTGATGTCCTGGCGCTGGCGCGACAACACGCGGCACAGTTCCAGGTTGCCGAGATGGGCGCATACCAGCAGGCCGCCGCGTCCTGCCGCCACGGCATCGGTAATCAGTTCGCCGCCATGCAGGTCGACCGAGTTGAAATCGAACAGGCCGCCCCACAGCAGCATCTTGTCGAGAATGCTCTCGCCAAACGCGCCGAAATGGCGCATCACGCCAGCCGGTTCGTTCGAGGTATGGGCGGCGACCCGGCGCAGGTATTCCTGCGACGCGCGGCGCGGCAGCGGCTTGGCCATCACATACCAGGCCAGCACCGGATACAGCACCAGGCGGAATGGCCAGCGGCCGAATACGCGGAAGATCCAGAACATCAGGCGCATGCCGGCCACGAAGCTCACTTCGTTGATGGATGCCCAGTGCAGGCCGCGCGCGCTCATGCTGCCCGCCATTTCCGGGCCAGCAGTTTTGGAATGCGCGGCAGCATGCCGAAAAACAGCACTGTATGCATGCGCGTGATCAGCACGTTGTCGCGCCAGACACGGAAGTGCGACACGCCGTCGGCAGGATAGGAAACGCGTGTTCCCACATTCACCACCCGCAGGCCATCCCAGAACAGGCGCACAATGATGTCGGTGTCGAAATTCATGCGCGAGCCGATTGCCTGGCGTGCCGCGAGCGCATTGACCGCCGCCACCGGATAGACGCGGAAGCCGCACATGGAGTCCTTGATCTCCAGCGAGATCGTATTGATCCAGACCCAGATGTGGGTGGCATAGCGGCCGTACAAGCGCGCCTTCGGCACCGAATCGTCGTAGATCGGAAAGCCGGAAATCACCGCGTTCGGGTGTGCTGCTGCCTGCTCCAGGAATTTCGGCACATCGGCAGTCTGGTGCTGGCCGTCCGCGTCGATCTGCACTGCGTGGCTGTACCCGAGCTGCGCGGCACGGCGGAAGCCGGACAGCACGGCCACGCCTTTGCCCTGATTGCGTGGCAGGCGCTCCAGCACCACCCGGCCGGCATATTGCGCAGCCAGCGCGTCCAGCACGGCGGCGCAGGACGCGCAACTGCCATCGTCCACCAGGATCACCGGCACGCCGTGGTGCAGCAGGCCTTCGACGACGGTGCCGATCGCGTGTTCGTGGTTATACACCGGCACCACGATGCAGGGCTTGAAATCAGCCATGGCTACCTCCCAGCGCGATGCGGCCGCTCGAATGCTGGCCTGCGGGAGAACTGTAGCTGAAGCGCAGGCTTTGCTTGCCGGCGTCATACGCAAGTTCCAGCTGCACCGGCTTTTCCGGCGCAATCACCTGCTGGAATTTGAGCTGGGTCATTCCCATGAACTGCGCAGGCAGCGGGAAATACTGGCGGCCATAGTGGATGGCCCAGTCGACCTGCACCACGCCCGGCAGGATTGGTGCCACGTCGAAGTGGCCATCGAAGTACAACAGGCGCGGCGGCGCCGTGATCTCGAGCAGCACGCGCCCGGTTTCGTTTTCCAGTTCGCGAACCAGCGGGAAACGCGGCCGCTCGTCGCCGAGCAATGCGAGCAAGGCAGCCACTGTGACCTTGCCCTGCGCGTTAACCGGCATGTGTTCCAGGTAGCGCCAGCGGCGCGGCAAGGCGACGGCATCCACCACGCCGGCCAGCACTGCACGCAGGCGGGTGTTCAGAGCTTGCTTGCCCTGCTGGCCCAGCACGGCGCTGCCGGCTTCGCTCGGCACCACGAAGGCGGCCAGGCGCTGGCGTTCGCCCGGCACCGGTTCGCATAGCGCCACGCGCGCTTCCGCAGCCAGGCCCGATGCCAGCAGTGCTGCTTCCATCGCATCCAGCGATACGCGCTTTTCTTCAATCTTCACGATGCGGTCGCTCCGGCCCAGCAGACGGAAGCCGCCGTCGATGGCCGCCACGCGATCGGCCAGTGCCAGCCAGCTGTCGTCGGACAGGTGCGGCGAACGCACCGCCAGCGTGCCGTCTTCTTCATTGATGCGCCACGCCACCGTCGGGAACGGCTGCCACGCATCGTCGCCCAGATCGCGGCGCTGGCGCCATGCGACGCCGCCGGTCTCGGAGCTGCCATAGACTTCCATCGGCACCTTGCCTAGCATTGCGCCGGTCGCCAGCGCCGCATCGGCCGCCAGCGGGCCGCCGGACGAGAACACGCCGCGCAGCATGGCTGCTGCAGCGCTCCAGTCCAGGTGGGACGGCAAGCGTTTCAGGTGCGCCGGGCTGGCCACCAGCATGCATGGGCCGGCCGCCATGGCCGGCAGCAGTTCTTCCGGATACACGATGCTGGCGGCATGGATCGCACGCCCGCTGGCCAGTGGCCACAAGACCTTGAACAGCAAGCCGTAGATATGCTGGTGCGAGACCGTCGCCAGCACCGCTGCATCGCCAATGCGTGCGCCAAACAGGCCTTCAAGGGTCGCGACTTCGCTCGCGATTTGCGAAAGCTTCTTTGGGATGGCTTGCGCAGCGCCAGTGCTGCCCGACGTGAACACCACCAGCGCCGGCATCTCCGGAGCCAGCGGGGCGAACGCGGCGCCATCGGCCACGGCGGTAGCGGCCGCAAGGGGCTGGAGCGGCGCCAGCTCGGGCGGAAACTCGCCCAGGAAGCCATCCACGGCGCCGCGCAATGTGGCACAACTGGCCGGCAGCGTGTCCGCGCTCAGCCAGATCGTCTTGCCGGCATGCCAGGCGCCGAGCAGCGCCGCAGCAAATTCAATGCTGTCTTCCAGGTACAGGGCAAAATTGCGGCCTGCCTGCGCGCGCAGCAGCGCGTGCCAGTCCCGCACACTGGCGAGGAACTGAGCGTTGTCGACGCCTTGCCCCGCGCGCCAGCCGGCCATTGCATTGCCCGGGCGCGCCGCAACGGCGGCGTACAGATTTTCGATACGGTCAGACATTGTGCAAGCGCTTGAAACGCAGGCGTACCAGGTACTCTGCGCCGAATAACAGCGCCATCAGCGCATATGAAATCACGCCGGTGTACAGCGACCAGACGGCTTCCGGCGCCCACAGGGCGGTGCCAAGGGCGATAGCGCCATTGACGACAAAGAAGCCGCACCAGACCTGGGTCACCTTGCGCATATAGGCTTGCGCCACGGGCGGGAAGTCCTCGCCTCGCAGGCGCGCCATGCGTTCGACGGCGGACATCGGCGTGGTGAGGCTAAAGGCGAAACCTGCCAGCAGCGCGGCACTCACCAGCACCGGGTACAGTTTCAATGGCAGCAGCAGGTTGCTCCAGATGGCCGCAGCCACCAGCACCAGCGCGCCGGCCACCGACCAGCGCGCAACGCCGTTCAGCTTGAGCGCCGGCAACCGCGAGATGGCGGCCACCAGCAGCAGGCCGGCCAGCCAGCGCGGCTCGATGCGGCCGTGGCCAAACCAGATCGCCAGTGGATACAGCAGGGTAATCGCTGCCGCCAGAAAACTCATCCTCATCTTGCTTACGCAGCCTGCTCCGTCTTGCCGGCCAGCGCTTCCACCACGTCGCCGATGGTGCGGATGGTCTTGAACACCTCCGGCTGCAGGCGCTGGCCGGTGAGCTGTTTCAGTTTCACGGCCAGGTCGACCGCATCGATGCTGTCGATATCCAGGTCGGCGTACAGGTTGGAATCGGCCGTCAGTTCCGACTTATCCAGTTCAAACATTTCAGCGAGCAGGTCGACCACCCAGGCTTGCAGCTGGTCTTTGCTCATTTCTTTCAGATTAATCATCATTCACCCCTAGTAGTTTTATTTCTGTCTGTGGCTCTCGATCATCGCGGCCAGCGCCTGCACGGAGGCGAAATGGCGGCGAGTCTCCTCCGAATCGGCTGAGAGCGAAATTCCATATTTCTTCTGCAAAGCGACGCCCAGTTCCAGTGCGTCGATCGAGTCCAGGCCAAGGCCTTCGATGAACAGCGGCGCTGCGCTGTCGATGTCATCCGGTGTGATGTCTTCCAGTTGGAGAGCATCGATGATCAGTTGTTTAACTTCGAGTTCAAGCATTGCTTTGGCACTTTCCGGCAAAATAATTTTGTAAGAAGTCGGTCAATTGGCGCGCTGCCATCACATCGCTGGCGCCTTCCGTAAATCGCGCGACCGCCAGGTCGTCCTGCACGTCGATCTGGATCAGGAAGCGGCGCGACGGTACGCGCCACCACTTTTCGCCCTTGTGCAGCGTGGGCGGATCGCATTGCAGCAGCACCGGGGTGATGTCACGCCCGCCGCGCACCGCGATATTGGCGGCGCCGCGCTTCATGCTGATCACGCCATTCTTCGGCGTGCGCGTCCCTTCCGGGAAAATAATCAGGTTGTTGCCCCGCTGCAGCGATGCGATGCAATCGTCCACCAGCTCCGCACCGCCTTCATTATTAATATAGCCGGCGCCGCGCACCGGGCCACGCGTGAACGGGTTATTCCACAAAGCACCCTTGACGATGCAATCGGCGTTTTTCACAAAGGCCATCAGGAACACGGTATCGAGCAGGGTCGGATGGTTGGCCAGTATCAGCATGCCGCCCCGCTCCAGCTTTTCCAGCCCGCGCACCTCGTATCGCAGCACGCCAATCACCCGCATCATGTCGATGTAGACGCGGAAAGCGCAGCGGATCACGGTGCGGGCCGCATTGACACGGCGCTGCCGGTCGCGGATCAGCAGGTTCATGACGGGGAACACCAGGAGGCCCAGCACGATGCCGCCGACACCAAAGACCACGAAGCTCAGGCCCGTGACGAAAATGCGCCAGTAACGGTTAAGCATCGCGGCTCCAGGTCCAGCGCAGGCGGCCGTCGCAGCGTTCGAGCCGGTGCGCGCCGCCGGCATGAAAGGCTGCGACTTCGAGGCTGCCCGGCATCTTTGCAGAAGGCGCCTCGGCGCACGCCTCCCATTCCAGCCGGAGCGCATTGTCCCCGGCCGGGGCGATCAGCCACGCCCAGGCGTGCGGCTGCTCTTCGTATTCTTCAAAAGGCGTGAACAGCTCTGGCAGCGGGCAATCGCAGGCCACCAGCAACACCTCTGGCGCCCCATCGGCCAGCAGGCCGCAGGCTTCAATCAGCGCATGTTCCACCGACGCAGTGCCGGAAGCCAGGGCGGTGTAATTGGCGCGATCGCTGCGTGCAATACTGAACAGCCCCGGAATCGCATTGTGGACCGCCATGCCGAATGCCATCGGCGACAGCGGCTCCCTGCGCGCCAGGTCCGACAGCAGTTCAACGGCACGGGCCACGTCGCCATGGCGCGAGCAAAACACAGTCGGAACGTCGCTGCGGCCGTCCAGGCAGTCATAAGCGACTTCCAGCGCCATCTTGCCGAGGAAGCCCGCGCGGCGCCGCAGCATGGCCGGCATCGCCTTCACTCCCGGCTCATCGCCGGGGTGGAGCGCAAACGGCGCTTGCGCCCATGCCTGCCAGGCATCAGGCGTGGTAACGCCCGGCGCCCATGCGGAATGCCTGAGGATTGAAAAACTAATGCCCTGGGTGCGCACTTTGGTGAACTATCGGAAATCTGGAGGAAGCCGGCGATTATAAACGAACAGGCCCCACCAGAGATAGAAACGATAACCCAGAAGCAACATTTTTTTGCATATTAGCACCTAAAAGCCGCAAAACTTCGCTCAAATTCTCTCCAAAACTCACATTTCACGTCTCTTATTGTCATCATTGCTCGTGATAAACTCCGTGCGAGCGATTTTCAGGAAAGATTTGAATGGCAGTAATGTCGTGGTTTGGCTGGTCTGTGCTGTGGACATTCCCCCTGGTCTGGCGCCTTGTGAAGGTGTTCCTGCTGAAGAGAACCACCTTGCTCGGACAAGGCTTCATTCGATTAGTGCTCGGCACCGTGCTGATGTTGCTGGCCAACTCGATTGGCGCGGCGGTCGGCGGCGCCGGCGGCATTCTCGCGATGCTGGCAATCGGCGCCGTGGCTGTGCCGTGGATGTTTGGTTATCGCGCGCTGGAATTCCTGGCCTGGTGCGGCCGCGCCACGCGCCTGGTCAGGCGGCCTGCAGCAAACGGACACCGTATTCCGGCGCGAGCTGCTTCCCAAACAGCTGCCCCGGCGACTCCGGCGCGCAGCAGGATTGAAAAGCGTCCGGCATGGCAAAAGCCTGCCGATCCATCGCCCGCGCGGTTCTTTGGCGCCGACGCAGTTGAAAAAGCGCGCGCTCCGTCGGCGCGTCCGGCCACCGAATGGGCTGAAGTAGAAAGCCTGCGCCCGACGCCGGCCATGCTGGCCCGCGCCAAAGCGAAAGAAGAAGCCGATGCCGCGGTCCGCCAGGCGCAGACCGTCAGGATCGTCAAACTGCCGCGCGCAGACGCAGAGCCGGTGCGGGCTACCCAGGCGCCGGCCGCGGCCGCGCAGCCGGCAGTGGTCGAGGTGCAGGTCGTTCGCACGGCGGTCGAGGTGCGGACGATTACTGCCTCCTTGCCCGAGCCGGCGTGGATCAACGAGACGCCGCGCCAGCCGCTTCCAGCGCCAAATGCCGCACTTGAGGTGGAATACACGCCGTTCACGCCATCTCCGAATCCCGCGGCGCCCCGTGAGTGGCAGGAACCCATCCCGGCGATTCTTGCCGAGGCGGCATTGCCAGCCGCCCCTACGGCCGCGCCGCTTCCTGCCAGCGCGCTAGCAGCCGGGCCTGAGGTATTGATTCCCTCCGCAGCAGGCGCCGCGTCCGCCGTCCCAGTCTCATTCGGCGGCCCTGCCGCGCCGCTTGCACCCGCCGCATCGGCCATCCTGGCCGCACCTGCCGCGCCAAGTGCGCCAGCCGCATCAGCAGCTTCCACTGCTTCCGTCGCGGAGCCAATCACCCTGCTGCCCGAGCCTGAGGCAAATGTCGAACTGCCCGGGCTCGATTTGCTGGATGCGTATTCTGAAGCGAGGTTCGAGGTTTCCAGCGCCGAGCTGGAAGAAACCGGCCGCCTGATCGAGCAGCGCCTGAAGGAATTCAAGGTCCCGGTCACCGTGCTCGGCGCGTCCGCCGGCCCGGTAATCACCCGCTTCGAAATCGAACCGGCCATCGGCGTGCGCGGCGCGCAGATCGTGGCACTGATGAAGGACTTGTCGCGCGCCCTGGCCGTGACTTCGGTGCGCGTGGTCGAAACCATTCCAGGCAAGACCTGCATGGGCCTCGAGTTGCCGAATACTCGCCGCCACATGATCCAGCTGTCCGAAATCCTGGCTTCGGATGCCTATCGCGCCTCGCGCTCGCAATTGACGCTGGCAATGGGCAAGGACATTACCGGCGCCCCTGTCGTCACCGACCTCGCGCGCGCACCGCACATGCTGGTCGCAGGCACCACCGGCTCCGGGAAATCGGTGGCAATCAACGCCATGATCGTGTCCCTGCTGTATAAAGCCACGCCGACCGACGTGCGCCTGATCATGATCGATCCGAAAATGCTGGAGCTATCGGTTTATGACGGCATCCCGCACTTGCTGGCGCCCGTGGTCACCGACATGAAACTGGCGGCCAATGCCCTGACCTGGTGTGTCGCCGAAATGGAAAAACGCTACCGCCTGATGTCCGCGCTGGGCGTGCGCAACCTGGCTGGCTTCAACCAGAAGATTCGCGACGGCAAGGCCGCCGAGAAATACATAACGAACCCCTTCTCGCTCACACCGGACGCACCTGAGCCGCTATCGACCCTGCCGACCATTGTCGTCATCATCGACGAACTGGCGGACCTGATGATGGTGGCCGGTAAGAAGATCGAGGAACTGATCGCGCGCCTGGCGCAGAAAGCCCGCGCTGCCGGCATCCACCTGATCCTCGCAACGCAGCGCCCATCGGTCGATGTGATTACGGGCCTGATCAAGGCCAACATCCCGACCCGTGTTGCCTTCCAGGTTTCGTCCAAGATCGACTCGCGTACCGTGCTTGACCAGATGGGCGCCGAGAGCCTGCTCGGCCACGGCGACATGCTGTTCCTGCCGCCCGGCAGCGGCTATCCACAGCGCGTGCACGGCGCTTTCGTTTCCGACGAAGAAGTGCACCGTGTGGTCGATTACCTCAAGCAGTTCGGCGAACCGGAATACGAGGAAGCGATCCTCGCAGGCACGCCAAGTGAAGAGCCGGCGCCCGACCTGCTCGGCGACGTCAGCGCCGGCGAAACCGATCCGCTGTACGACGAAGCGGTGGCCTTTGTGATCCGTACCCGCCGCGCCTCGATCTCGTCCATCCAGCGCCAGTTACGGATCGGCTATAACCGCGCCGCACGCATGGTGGAAGACATGGAGGCGGCCGGCATCCTGTCCTCGATGTCGACCAACGGCAGCCGCGAAATCCTGGTTCCGGTATCGTCCGATTAGGCGCCCGGCCAACGGTGCGTCCCTCGAACAAGGCAATTGCTAAGATCTGGTCATCGAGGCTTTGTTAGTTCAAGGAGGCGGTATGGAGCGATTCCTGCTCGTCTATCGCGGCGCCCCGGATGGCTCGGCCGAGGCCCGGCAGCACGCCAGGCAAAACTGGACCAGCTGGTTCGATTCGCTCGGCGCCCGCCTGCTGGACCGTGGCAGCCTGACCCACGCCAGCGTAGACATCGACACCCGGCTCGCCGGCCCCAAATCGTCCAGCAGTTCACTGGCCGGCTACTCCGTGCTGGCGGCGACGGATTTCAACGAGGCCGTCGCCCTGGCCGAACAGTGCCCGATCTTCGACGAACACGGGTCGCTCGAAATCGCGCACCTCGCCAACTAAGCCAGGGCCGGCGCTAGAATTTGATTCCGATCACGTTCATCAGCCGGTTCAGGTCCCCTTCTTCCTGCAGGACCTCGGCCAGCACTTCCGGCAGCGGCATGCGGCCCCACCGCGCCGCACGGCGCAACAGGAAGGGCGTGGGACTATGCGGTTCCACCGCCACCAGGTAGTCCGCCAGGGCGTCGAGGGTCACGTAGGCCTCGTTGCGGTCACGCCATTGGCCGACGACGATCGGCTCCTGCTTGGGCGCCGGCTCCGGCGCCGTTTGCGGCAACTGCGATTGCCCCGGTCCCTCCGCTGCGGGTACGTCCGCATTCTCCTGCTGCTCCGGCTGCAGCTGTTGCAGCACACGCTGGACCGCTTCCAGTACCCCTTGCAGCTTGCCCAACTTGGGCGCATCGTCCAGCAAATGCTCGTGCAGCATGGCGGACAGCGAATGCAGGTAGTCCAGGCTATGCAGCACGGCTGCGCGCGTAACGGCCAGTTGCGCTACCTGCGCTGCGCCGGCAGCCAGGACATCGGCACGGCTGGCGGCCGGCGTACCGTCGCGCGCATCGCTCACCGTTTCGCGCGCCGCTGCCAGGCGTTCCCAGTCCGCCAGCGTGACCCGCGGCGGCTTGAAGCCATCCAGCAGGAGCAACGGCGCCTGAATACGGATGCTGACGCTGAGCGACTCGTTCAGCCATTCCAGTGGCGCGAGCCGGGCGTCGCAATCCCCGTCGTCTTCGATCAGTGGGTGCAACCCCGTCCAATAACCGCGCAGCAGCGCATCCAGCAAACGCAGGCCATGCAGCAGGCCGACGAAACCACGCTGGCGCATCCATGCTTCCGCCAGCCAGACGGCAAGCTGCAGGTCTTTGGAGCGGGTGGCCAGCATGGTGCTGCAGCGCTGTGCCACCTGCTCCCAGTCGGCGTATTTCAGCGGCCGGTCCCATTGGCCCATCGGCAAACTCGGATCGTCTTCCTCGCGCAGCAGGCGGATCTCGGTGAATGCGGCATCGTCGCGCGCAGGCGGGCCGCAAGGCGCCTCCTGCGACACGGGCGCCAGCAGGTCGTCCAGCAGTTGCTGTTCGGCGGCGCTGACCAGGAAATCGGGAATCGCTTTCATTGCTGTGCCTCTTGAGAAATGCCGGCAAGCAGTCTGCCGAGTTGTTGCACCAGGAATTTGGCCGCCAGCGGCGACGTGCACTTGTGCAGGTCCACCACCGAGGCGGCCGGCGGGAAGTAGATGCGTTCCGACAGCGCCACCAGCCGGCCGGTGTCGAATCCCTCGTCTACTTCGTGCAGGGCGATGACGACATGGTCGGAGCCATCGTCCAGCAGCGCCTGGAAAGGATTCGGTCCCGCATAGCCGGACGGCCAGCCGTCGTCGATGCAGGGATGCAGGTTGTAAAAGCCAAAGCGCGGGTAAGCGCGCAGCCGGGCGTCGATGCGCTGGCCGAAGGTGGCTGCAATGCACAGGTCGGGCCGCCATTCTTCCTCATACAGGCGGTAGAACTGCTCGCTCTTGACGCGTCCTTTGTAGACCGGCAGGCCGTGACCCTTGGCCAACTGCTCCACCATCGCCTCCTCGCACGCACAATGGGGATAGGCCCAGACGCGCCGTGCCGGGCTGACGAAACTGGCGCTGGCATCGTCGGTGGCAACGCCGACCACCACTACCTGGCGCCCGAGCGGGCCTTTGAGCAGCTCGCTCAGCACGTGGAAGCCGCGATAAAAGCTGCCGAACACCGCGATCCTTACCGGCCCTGTCATGTCCACGATCCGCCTCACTCGGCCATTGCCGCCTGCGCCGTGCGGCGCGGCGGCTCGTTGCTCCTGGACGGCTCTTCCCATGCCGGCGCGTGCGTTGGCCATGCCAGCGGCCACGCCAGCGGGGCGCGCTTGCCCGGCGCACTGACCAGCAGCCGCACGAACACGCGCGCCCGCGTATCGGGGGCGGCAGGTTCGCTATGGGCCAGCGGGAATTCGAAGCGCAGCAGCGGAACGCGCCCGTCGCCGGCACTGGTGTCGCCGTCGCGGTAGGCGCCGATGAAGCTGAACAAGGCCCAGGGATCGTCGAAGCGGTAATTGACCGTGCGCGCCTCCACCGTCATGTTGGGATGGCCGGCTTCGGCCTTCGGTACTACATTGCCATCGCGCGCCAGGCGCAGCGACAGCAGCACCGGCATGCCCGGCTCCCAGCGCAGGGCGCGCGGCGGTTCGCCCTGGCGCACCGTGCTGGCGCCGATGGCAAGGCTCCATTCGATGATCTTGTTGGCCTCGGACTCCGCCGCCACGTTGACGCGGAACTGCGCCGTCACGTCGAGACCGCCGGCCTGTCCCTCCTCGACGGGGAACAGGGGCGCCAGCACGTCGCGCACGCGGCGCCATTGCAGGTCGGCCTGGCGCACGGCGGCGCTGGCTACCGGGCGCGCCGGATCGCGTTCCGCACGCGCGCCGGCCGCGCGCACCCGTTCATACTGCCGCAGCGCTGCGCCCACCTCGTCGACCGCGGCGGCGGCAGTCTCGCCGCCGCTGGCCCAGGCCACGAACGGCAGGCGCTTGCCCAGGTCGCGGTTGTAGGCATCGGCAAAGCGTTCCCATTCCACCTTGTACTGGTTGGCCGACAGCTCGCGGCAGCGGGCCAGCAAACCGTCCTGCAGCCGGGCCAGGCGTTCGGCAAACAGGTCGGCGCCGGCGCGCGGCGTGCTGCGCCCACCCAGCTTGTCCAGGCAATTGCCGGCCTCCAGATCGCTCCCACCTTGCAGGAGGAACTGTTCCAGGGCGATCAGGGAACTGGTCGGGCTTTTCAGCCGGTAGCGCCGCAAATCGGCCGCAATGCCCTGCCAGCGCGCGACTGCCGGCGCACCTGTCGCCGTGGCGCCCGCCAAAGGCAGCACGCCCTCCACCTGCTTGCCGGCCACCTCGATGAATTCGAGCTGTTGCGCCACGTAGTCCGGCAATGCGCCGGCATCGCCGCCGGCAAACGCATCGGCCAGGGGGCCTTTGCCGCCCTTCCAGGACTGGAAATGGCGGTCGCGCGGCTGGAACACCTCGGCCGCCGTGAAATAGTCGTCCATGCGCTGCAGCCGGGTAAGCGCATCGCGCGCCAGCGCCGCATCCAGTTCAGCCAGTACCTGGCGCGCGCCCAGCTCTTCGAGGAAGGCGCGCACGCGCAGCGCCGCAGCACGCTCAGCGTCGCTGGCAGCATTGGGCAAGGCTGCCGGCGCAATGCTGGCCGCCTGCGCCAGGGCATTGTGGGTACTTTCGGCCAGTGCCAGGTCGACCAGCGCGGCTGCAGCCGGCTGCAATGGCGCCGGCAGGTGCAGGTAGCTGCCGCCCTGGAAGGCTTTGCGCGCTTCGGCCATGCTGGCGGCGCGTTCGAGCTGTCCCTTGTCCCAGGCCAGCGTGGCGCCCGGCGGCACCTCCGGCAGGTGTGCCGCCGCTCCCTCTTTCATGTACGGCTGCGCCAGCAGCGCCGTGACCGTCTCATGCAGCAATTTGCGTTCGGGCGTGAAGGCCCAGCGTCCCTCGGTCCAGGCCAGGCCGGTGCTGCCGCCATCAATGGCCAGCGGCGTTGCCAGCAGCCCGTCCCAGGCCGCTTTGAAGCGGCTGAAGCCTTGCGCTGCCCGCTCCTTGCTGTCACGCGCCAGGGCTGGTCCCAGGAGGCCGTTGCCGGCGATACGCGCCAGCAGTGCGTCGTGCGTGGCGCCCAGGTTGACTGTGCCTTCCCGCATCCAGCCGCCTTTGGCGCTTGCCAGCATGGCTTTTTCATCATCGAGCGCGCCGCGCAACGCAAGCCACAGCTGCAGCTGGCCCGCCAGTTCGAACGAGCGCGGCGCGGTATCGAGCAGGCCCGTGGTGCTTGCCGCTACTGCCTGCTCGGCGCGCAACAGCCCATTGCCATCGAACAGGCGGCGGTACAAGGCGTGGCTGGCCAGTTGCAGCGTGCAGCGCGCGGCGTGCTGCATCGGCCCCAGATCGAGCGCCGGCAATTGCTGCGCCGTAGCGCGGAACATGGCCGCGGTGCGCGGCGGCAGCCCTTGCAGCTGGACGCCCAGCAGCACGCGTACGGCCAGCGCCAGGTCTTCGCCGGCCGCCGGCGCGGCACCCGGCTCCTGCAGGCGCCGCAGTGCCTGCAGCGCGCCATCCAGGCGGTCCAGCTGGTCCAGGTACTGCAGCATGCCGAGGTATTGCGGCAGGTCTTCCAGGTTCAGGGCGCGCGCCGAGCCTGCCGCCTCGCTCCAGCGCGCCGGCAGGCTGCATTGGGCGCCGGGGATCAACTGTCCCGCAGGATCGCGCGGCACACCGGTCAGGGCCGAGGCCTGGGCCAGCGCGGCACGGCGCAAAGGCTCGAATGCATGCTCCGCAAAGTCCCGCGCCAGGCGCTGTTGCAATCGTCCGTGCAAGTTGTCGAACACTGCCCAGGAGCCTGGCATGAAGACCGAGGAAAAACGCCGCGCACCCAGTTGTTCCAGGCTGCGCAGGGCGTCCACCGTGCGTTGCTGGCCGGCCTGGACACTGGCCGCATCGGCGGCGCCATCGGCCAGGGCCTGGCGTTGCAGGTAGTCGTGCGCCGCGCTGCCTTGCTGCGCCAGCTGGATGGTGGCAACCACCAGGCCGGCGCTCCACACCGCCGGCACAGCCCACAACGCAAGCTGGCCGGCATGGCCCAGGGCCGGCCGCCGCATCCGGGCCGCGCCGCGCAGCAAGCCCATTTCAGGGAATATCTTGCGTTCGAAGATATCGCGCAGGAAGGCCGGCATGCCGGGTGCCGCCTCCACTGCCGGCCCGGCACTTTGCTCTGCCGTGGGCAAGGCTGCGCTGCAATCGCCCGTCAGGTAAATGCCGCGCAGCAGGAATGGCTCGTGATAGGCGCTGGGCCGCATCAGCTCCCCGCAGAACAGTTTGAGCCCGGCACGCAGCCGTTCAAGCTGTGCCGGCAGCAGGAAATAGGCGGAGCTGCCGCTATCGCTGGCTTCTAGCGCACACAGTTCGGCGCAGGCGTCGGCCACACTGCCGGTCACCTGGTCCAGCGCGGCGTCCACCCAGGCTTCGCGGAACGGCGCCACCACCTCGTAAGGCGCAGCCCATCCCAGCATGGATCGGCGCAGCACTTCCGGCAAGGCGGCGGCGAAGCTGGCAAAGCCCGGCACCTGCTCGCATTCGGTGATGACCAGGTGCAGCGGGAAACGCAGCGCAAGCCGGTTTTGCGCAAGCCATAAGCGGCGGTGGATGGCCTTGGCGCGCGCTGCCAGTTCCTGCTGTCCTTGCGCATCATCCGCCAGCAGGGCCGAGCAAGGCAAGGCAAGCACAATGGCATCGAAAGGACGCTGCGGACGGTACTTGCGGCACAGGGCAATGAAATCGTCCCAGATACCGGTGTTGGCGGCGCTGTCCGGGTCCGGGGAGCCGAGCTGGCTGGCCTGCAATTGCGCCACGACGCCCTGGTCGAAGAAGTGCCAGCCTACGCCGAGGGCTGCCGCGCGCTGGCTATGGTCTGTGCTTAGTGCGCTGGGCAAACCGGATTGCCCCAGCGGCAGTCCAGCGCCGCTGCCTTCGTCCAGCACCAGCGTCCAGCACAGCTTGTAGCGTTCGGCGCGCGTGGCAAGGTTGCCCTCGATGAGTTCGAGGGCCGTGCGGAACGACTGGCGCAACGAATCGGTGCCCAGTTTGGGCGCAGCTGCGGCGGCGCCGCCTTCCTGGCCAGGGCCGCGCAAGGCAGCGCTGACGACAACAGCCAGCAGGGCCAGCACCAGCAGCGTCACCAGCAGCAGGCTGACGATGGCCAGGTTATCGGACAGGAAGTTCAGCATGGCAGCTCCTTCGCGGGAGGCGCGCCCGACCAGGCGACGGCGGGCGCCGCCAGCGCCTCGCGCACCGTCCACGATTGCCACAGCCAGAGCACTTCGGAGAGGCCGAGCAGGATCAGCAGGACCAGTCCCAGCGCCAGGTAACGGCGGCTCAGGCTCGCCAGCCGCCGCGTACCCAGGTGCGACAGTGTGCTGGCGTACGGCTGCTCGCTCAGCACCGCATCGCGCCCGCCCAGCCCTGGCGCGCGCTGGTAGGCGAACTGGAACAGCTCGCGGCGGTAGGCCGCCACCGGCGCCAGGCTTGGCCCATCGCGATAACGGCCCTGGAATCCAAGCGCCAGCACATGCAGCAGCATGCGCGCCTGGCTGCGCTGCGCCGGCTCGCGCTCGCGCAGCAACTGGTCGATGTCGGCAAACACGCGCTGGCCGGCCTGGCTGGTCTGGAACAGCACTGCCTCCAGCAGCACATGCTGCCAGTGCTGGCGCCCGGCCCAATCGGTATGCAGCAGGACTTCGTCGGCCAAGGCGGCTTTAAGGTAGCGCGCTTGCGCTGCCGCGTCTGCGCCGCTGCGCCCGGCAACGCGGCCGGCTTCGCGCGCCTGCTCTTCAATCAGGGCGCACAGGCGCTGGCTCAGTGCATCGGCGCCGGCGCGGCCTTCGGCTTCACCCAGCCGCACCGCCGCCGCCACCTCCTGCTGCAGCACGGCGACGAAGGCGCGCAACTGGGCCGAGGCAAATTCGTCGCCGCCGGTGCTGGTGTCATAAGTAGTCATGATCCGTCTTTCACGAAGAGCACCACTTCGCGCGGACGCCCCGTTTGCGAATGTTCCAGCAGGTTGCTAAGCAACAGGTCCTGTCCGGCGACGATGAATTGCGGTGCGGCTTCGATGGCAAACAGGCTCCAGCCGGCGCCGCCGCGCAACCCCAGTTCGGGCGCACCGTCGATCAGCCAGCGCGCCGCACCCGGCACCCGGCGCTCGGCCAGCGAGGTGGACACCGTGCGCGAGCCAATCACTGCGCGTTCCATCCACTCCTGCAGGCCGCGCTCGTCCTGGCCGCGCAGGCCCACTACCAGCCGGGCTCCCAGCCACGCCTCCTCGATCGGCAAGGCGAACACGCGCCCTTCATCGCGGAAGGTATGGCTGCGCCATTCCTGGCTCACTTCACCGGCCAGGTCTTCCAGGTTGTCCAGCACCTGCTCGAAAGCGCCGTAGCTATCCGCGTGCACATATACAGGAGGCGCCAGCGGCACCGCCCCAGGGCGCAGCGCGGCCAGCGGCCCGAGCTGTGCGCACAGCGCAAGGTAAAGCGGCAGCGGCTGCACCATGGGACTGAAGACAGCCGCCTCCAGCAGCGGCAGGTGCAGCGTCAGGCTGGCCAGGCGCGAGCGCAATTCCAGCAAGGCCAATCGCTCTTCCGGCAGCGAAGAGCCGGCCGCGCTCTGGCGCGCCAGGAACAGCGCCTTGCTGCGCATCTGTGCCGCCAGCGCCTTGGCCCGTTCGAGCAGCGGCGCCTGTGGCGCCACCGTGAGTTGCGCCGGCCAGAACGGCGCCCGCCGTACAGCCTCGTTCTCGCGCAGCAGCTGCATCAGCTGCAGCGAGACGTAAGCGGCGCCGGGTACGGAGCCGGCCATCAGGGCCAGGTTGGCAGCCATGCGCGGGACTTCTTCCGCCAGCGCCTCCGACACTTCATCCTCGACCAGGCCGCCTGCAATACGGCGGAACCGGGCCGGCTGCCCCACCAGCCGCAAGGACCGCGCACTGCCCACTGCCAGGTAGACCGGCAGCGCCTGTTGTTCCATCGTGCTGCGGTATGGCGCCAGGTCCAGTTCCAGCGGGTGGCCCTGCGCCTGCGCCGCATCGTAATGCACAGCCATGCCGTCCGGCAGGATGGCTTCGATCGCCGTGATGCGCAGCAGGCCATTGCCCAGCAGCGCTTCTTCGACCTCCAGCCGCCGCACGCCCCACGCGGCAGGCTGGCCGGCCAGGGTCTGCCAGCCTACCAGCGCATCGACGCGCGCGCTCTCCTGCTGGAAGTGCTGGGGTGCCAGCAGCATGCCTTCATGCCACTGGATATGTTCGGACAAGCGTGCTTCGGCCATGGCATCTTCCTCGTTTAGTGTGCGGCGCCGGGCTGGATGTCGCTGGCGACAAAGCCCTGGGCATTCAACTGCAGTACGTAGCCCCCCCGGTCCAGCAGCAGCCGGGCGCGGTGTTCGCCCGGCGCGGCATAGTTGGCGAAGGCCAGCGCGGCCCAAGCCCGCTCCGCGCCGAAGCGTTTTGGCTCGAGCTGGATGACCTGGCCCGGCGTTATTTCTATGGCGAGCACGGTCAAGGCCTCGGGGAAGGTGCGCTGCAGGTCGGCGCGCGCGGCAAAATAGCGGGCGGCCGGCATCGCTGCCAGCGTGTCGAGGACGCTCTTGTCCTTGACCAGCACCACGTCGACAGCCAGTGCGCTGTTGCCGTTGGCATTGTCGGCGGCGGCAAGAGCCAGGGTCTGCCAGCGCGGCGCTTGTGGACGCGGGCCACCGGCCAGGCTGGCCAGCGTGCTGCAGCCGGCCAGCGCGCTGGCCAGCAATGCGGCAGCCAGCAGCCGGGCAAGCTTTGCATGTGTCATGTCATCTCCCTAAAAAGTCGCCAGCAGGTGCTTGCGCAAGCCGGCGCCCAGGCCGGCGCAAAACACCAGCAGGAACGTGCCGCCCAATAGCGCAAGGCTCAGGATCGCCTGCCTGCGCCCGAGCACCAGCAGCACGGGCGCAGCTGCGGCGCCGTTGAGCGCCGCAGCGGACGGCAGGCGTCCCGGCTCGGCCGACAAGGCCACCAGCGCCGCGGCAGCCAGGTAGGACACCAGGCTGCGCGTGCCTTCACACAGCGCTTCGACCGCCACCAGAACCGGCAACAGGGCCTCCAGCGGCAGGCCAAAGCGCGCTTGCAGCACCCCGGACCACAGGGCCGCCTTTGCGCCCGGCAGCCCGCTGGTGGCCAGCGTGAACCAGCACGAAACAGCTGCCAGCAGCACGATGTCCTGCAAGGCCAGCGCATGGCCGTAAAGATTGGCTGCGTAGACGGCGAGCACGGCGTAAAACAGCGCCTCGCCGCTGCGCATGAACACCGGCAGTGCGGACGCCAGCAGTTCGACGGGGCCGCGTGCAAAGCCCAGCCGCACGCTGAGCGCTTCGATAAATTCCGGCAGCGCGGCAGTGCTCACCGGCGAGAAGAGGCAGACGGTCAGCGGCGTTCGCAGGGCCGCCAGCACCGGTCCCGGCGCCGATTTCAGGCGCCAGCACAGGGCCGCCAGCGCCAGGCCGGATGCCAGCAGCGCTGCGACACCCCAGCTCCCGAGGAAGCCGCCCAACAGGATCGCTTCATTGCCGGCGGCGCCGACCGCAGCAGCCGCCAGCACCAGGACAATCAGCGGCAAGCCGGTGTTGACCAGGCCAATCACCCCTTCCAGCCCCCTGTAAACCGCCTCCAGGATGCTGCCAAGCTGCGCCGTCCGCTCCATTTGTTGCGTGGCCACTGCCGCGCCGAACAGGATCACCCCGAGCAGCACGGACGGCACGGCGCCTGCCGCCAGCGCTGCGTACAAATTGGCAGGCACCAGGCCGGGCGCTGCGGGATTCGCCACTTGCACTGCTTCGGCGCCGTGCAGGCTGATCGGCGCACCGATCTCAGCGCGCACCGTCAGGCGCCCCAGCGCTGCCGCCTGATCCGATGCCATGCCGGCGCCGCCCGCCGCCGCACTGGTCAGCAAGGCCCCCGCCAGCGCACACAGGAACATGCCCGCCAGCCCTGCCGCCAGCAGCAGGACAAGCCGCCCCCAGGGCGCGCCGCCGGACACACTGCGCTGCAGGCCGAAATACACCGCCAGTGCCAGGAACGGCAGCGTGGCTGCCTGCACCAGCGACAGGTAGAGTGCCGCCAGCGCCGCAAAGAACTCGCTGCCGCCGGGCCAGGCCAGCCCGCACCACGCGCCCAGCAGCATGGCTGCCAGCAGGGCCGCTGGCTGGTGCAGGATGGTGTGCAGCAGCTTCATGGCATTTCCCTCACAAACTCAGTGGCCTGGCGCAAATCAGCGATACCGCGGCGCAGCCCACCAGCACGCTCACTGCGGTACGCGCCATCGCGCACAGGGGATCGACCGCCACGAACAGGACGAATGCAGCCTCGAACGGCAAGGACAGGTAGGCGCATACCGTGCCCATTAATGCCACCGTCGCTACCCCGCCCATTCCGGACGAGGCAAAGCCGGTCAAGGCTGCCACGGCTGCCAGCAGTACCAGTTCGCCGGGTCCCAGGATGCGCCCGTACAGGGCCGCGATGAACATGGTGCCGCTGACGAAATACACCACGGGACCGGCGCGCAGCAGGGCCGTACACAAGGGCACCAGCAATTCGACGCGGGCGCGCGCAAAGCCAAGCCGCCCGGCCAGGGCCTCTACCATGGCCGGCATGCAGGCTGCACTGTTGTTGGTCGCCACCCCGAGCGCGAACGGCTCCCGCATCGCTTTCAGCACCGGTTTCAGCTCGCCGCCAGCGCGCTGGCGCAGCAGCAGTACGGCCAGGCAGATCACCAGCGCGCTGACGAACAGGAATCCCAGCACGTAGCCGGCCATGGCGGCCATGGCGGCAACACCGGTATGCGCCACCTGCCCCGCCGTCATGCAAACCACCACCAGCGGCAAGGGCAAATTGATCCAGCGCGTCAGGGTCTGGCACGCCTCGTACACCGATTGCAGCGCCTGTTGCAGGCCGCCGGCAATGCGTTCCGGGACCTGCCCTACGGATACCCCGAACAGCAATGCAAAGACCAGTACTTTCAGGGTTTCGCCTTCTGCCAGGGCGGCAAAGACGTTCGAGGGCACCAGCCGCCGCACGATATCCTGCGCACTGGCCGCTGCCGGCGCTGCCTCGGGCTGGTGCAGTGCCATGGCGGTATTGGTCTGGTTGGCGTCGCCCCCTACAATCTGGCCCAGTTCGAGCCTGGTGGCATCCGACAGGTTCTCGCCCGGGTGCAGCACCAGCGTGCCGGCCGTGGCCAGCACCGCCGCCGCCAGTGCCAGCAGCACGAACACCAGCACCACGCGCTGCGCGATCTTGCCGGTGCCGCCTTCGCGATACAGCGTCTGCAGGCTCAGGACAACGGCGGACATCATGAACGGCAACACCACCATCGTCAGCAGGTTGACGTACACCGTGCCGACAATCGCCAGGCGCTGGCCGAGCGCAGGCCACGTCCAGCCGGTCATCCCGCCCAGCAATACGCAGGCCAGCACCACCAAGGGATTGATGGCCAGGGACTGCACCCGCCGCCATACGGCGACCGGCACAACGCCTGCTGCCTGGGCCAGGGCGTTCATGGCTTGACGCTCCGTTCGCCGGGTTTGCGCCGTTTGGCCTGCGAGGCGATCACCTCGTTGACGAAGGACAGCAAGGTGCCATCGCGCACGCCGACCATCACGCTCAGCGCCGTTTGCGCATCAGTGAAGGTCACCGTGCGCAGGCTAAGCGCCAGGCGCGGGTCCTGCTCCAGCACCTCGCGCACCGCCAGTTCATCGCGGTAGGCAGCCAGCACATCGCCGCGGCGGACCGCATCGACCAGCGCCTGCCAGCTTGGATAAGGTTGCAGCTTGGCCGCCGGGAAGTCGCGCCGCGCGAATTCCACCCACGACGTGTTGGCGATCACGCCCAGCGGCCCTTCGAAGTTGCGCATTGCCTCCTTCAGTGGCTGCTTGCCGTACTTCTCGGCAAAGCGCACACGGTGGATCAGCATCGCGTGGCCCAGCACCAGGTAGGGTGTGGAGAACAGCACCATCTGGCTGCGCCGCAAGGTGCGGCCAAGCCGGCTGATGCCGAGATCGGCCTGGCCGTTGCCCACCAGCTCGACCACCGCGTCCACGCTGGCCGAACTGCGGTCGAAGCGCAGCTTTACGCCCAGTTCCCCGGCGATCGCCCGCGCCAGGTCGATATCGATCCCGCTCAAGACGCCATCCTTCTGCGCGTAGAACGGCGGGCTGTCGATCTGGTACATGGCCACCACCAGCTCCCCCCGTTCGACGATGCGGGCGATATCGGGCGCCAGCAGGCGGCCATCGGCCATGCGTACCAGAGGCGACGCTGCCGGCGGTACAGCGCTTGCCGCCTGCACGGGATGGGCTGCCAGCAGGCCCAGGGCAAGCACCACAGGCGCCGCCAGGACCGCCCGCCATGCCCGGTGCGAGCTCATGGCGTCTCCTGTAGCGCCGGCGGTATCGGCGTGGCGCCGGCCTGCGCTGCCGGCTGCGCCGCCGCGGCCAGCCCCTGCGCCTGCTGCGGCGCCTTCTCCGACATGCGCAGTCCGACCTGGAAGCCCAGCGCAAACAGCAACACCAGCAAGGCAACCACGCCGCACAGTCCAACCGCCAGCAGGCGGGGCGTAAGGCTCAATCGGTATTCCATCATCGCACCTGTCAGTCAGGATTCCGGATCAGGGCACGGCCACTGTGGCCTGGCCCGGCACGCATACTTCGATCACCCCGCCGGCCATGCACATCAGCTTGGAAGAATTGTTCAGTGCCGGCAGCATGCCCAGCAACACAGTCGGCGAACCGGGCATCCAGGGCGCGCTGGTCATTGGCACGCATGGCATTGGCGTCAGCACTCCCAGCGCCGCCGCCGTCGCTGCCGCCACCTGCGGGTTGCCCAGCGACGTGCACATGCCGAACGGCAGGATGTTCACCATCGGCTTGCTGTCCATGACATTCGCGTCGGGCATCGTCGACATGACCTGGCTTGTCGGCGGCACCATCAAGGTGCCGGGTGCCATTCCGAAAGAGCATTTGAGCATCGCTCCTGCGCATACTTGTTGTCCCATCAGTCGCCCCTCAGAAGTCGTTTGATGCGTTCCAGCAGGGCCGGCGCCGCTTCAGCATTTCCCAGCCTTCCCCCTTGCGCATTGAAGCGGACCGGTGGTCCCACCGGCACGCCATCGCGGTACAGTACTTCCTCCATCAGCGCCCCGTTCGGCCAATAGCGGCGCAGCGAACCATGCAGCAGGTTGGCGCGGTAGCTGCAGCGCTGCACCACCTGGCCTTCGGCGTCGAGGTCGACCGATTCGCCTTCCAGCAGGCCGCCCCGGTACACCGAATTGCGCACCTGCCGCCCTTCATGGAAAAAGGCAGCCGGCCCTTCGATCTGCCCGGATTCGAGCGAGAGCCGCGCCGTCACCTGGCCCGCCTCGTCGTACGACAGCGAAGGCCCGCTGGCAACGCCGTCCGCCATGGTCTGCGCCATCACGCGACGGCCGTGCACATAGGTCTCCACCACGCCGTGCGCCAAGCCGCGCTGGAAGGCGCTGCGCTGGACCAGCGCCCCGTCGGCGTCGTACAGTGTCATCGGCCCGTGCAGCTTGCCGTGCTCGAAATGCGCCTGCATGGCGAGCTGCCCGCCGGGCCAGAACTGTTCCAGGGGACCGTGCAGCACACCGCTGGACATGGCGCTGCGCAGCAGGACATTGCCTTCGGCATCGCGTTCTTCGACCACGGTCGGCGCCGGACTGTCGTTCGCGGCTTGCACCAGGGACTCCATTCAATTCACCTTCGCCATGGCGCCCTTGAGCGTCAACACTGCCCCCGCCTCCACCGTCTGCGTGGCATCGGCCTTGCTGTTGATGATCGGCGCCTTGTGGTCGATCTGCAGGCCCGCCTGCAGCTGCAGCGCCTTGCCGGCCTTGGCGCCCAGGTCCGTGCCGGCCTCGCACTGCAGCGCGGTGCCGGCTTTATTGCTCAACTCCGTGCCGGCCTTGGCCGACAGGGCCCTGGCCGCTTCCAGCGCCATGCTGTCGTCCGAAACCAGCTTGATGCCGCCCTTGACCGAAATAGTCAGGCTGCCGTCAATCGTGAGCTGGTAATCGCCCTTGACGGTATGCGTAAAAGCCGCCTCGTTGGCATGGGTCTCGGCGCCGGTCACTGCCAGCTCGCGGGTGCCGGCAACCTGGTGCACCTCCTTGCCCTTTTTCAGGACAATGGTGCGGTCGCCCTCCTCCAGCGTATGCAGTTCGGCACCCTTTTTTACCGTCGTGCTCAGCGCATCCTCGATCTCCACCGCCATGTCCTTCTGCGCATGCAGGTAGAGCTGTTCGGCGTCCTTCCTGTCTTCGAAGCGCAACTCGTTGCCGGCGCTGCCCTGCTTGGACGACAGGGTCCGCATGATGGACTGGGTCTGGTTGGCCGGCAGCGTTGCCGGCGGCACGTTGTTGCCGTTATAGACGCTGCCCGTCACCAGCGGCCGGTCCGGGTCGCCGTTCACGTAGCTGATCACCACTTCATGGCCGATACGGGGCAGGAAGAACGCGCCGACGCCCTTGCCGGCCGTCGGCTGCGCGACCCGTATCCACGGTGCCCGCTTGTCGTCGGCGGCCGCGCGATCCCATGGGAAGCGCACTTTGACGCGCCCATGCCTGTCGGTCCAGATCTCCTCGCCCTCGGGCCCCACAACGACGGCAGTCTCGCAGCCGGCCACGCGCGGAAGGGGCGCAAGACGCGGCGGGCGGAACGGCACTGCGGAGGGAAACGCTTCAAAGGCATTGTTGTATGCATCGCCGCGCACCATATGCTGCACTCGGCGCAGCACGAATGAGGCATTCAGGGCGGCGACGAAATGGCCGGCGAGGGTAAAGCGCGTGCCGGCGCTGAAGGGATAGCAGAAGCTGTCCCCGTGCAGCACCTCGGAAGCGCACTGGCTCTCTTCCACCTGCAGCTGTGCCAGCGCCCGGCCCGCGTCCACCGTGGCATGGCCGGTGGCGAATTCGTAGCTCGCGCAGGCGCCTTCCGCCGCCGAGAAGCTGCCCTCGAGCGAGGTATCCGGCGTTACGAAGTCATAATCGCTGACCGTCGCCTGCTGCAGTGCGATCCGGTGTTCGTGGGCGAATCGCGAGACTGCATCGACCGGGTGCAGCATGCCGGTTTCGGGCCAGAAGCGTACTTTCGCGCCTCCGGCGCAATCGGCAAACTGGCTCGACGCGTCCGCCAGCACCATGGTGTGCCCGCTCGCGCCAAAAGTGAAGAAATAGCAGATGCCGGCTTGCTCCATGAGCCGCGAAATGAAGTCGAAGGCGGTCTCGTCGTACTGCACGCAGTACTCGCGCACGGCGTAGCTCTTGCTGAGCCGCGACTCGAACGCCACGCCGAAGGCGTTCAACACAGCCTTGATAATCGCGTCTACGCCCAGGTTGGCGAAGATCTTGCGGTCCCGGGAAAGCGTCAGCTTCCAGAGCGTGGGCACCAGTTCCGCTTCGTACAGGGCGAAGTCCATATCCTGGCCGCTCTGCACGAAGCGCATCACCATCCCGCTGATGTGGCGTGTGCCGCCCGAACCGCCAATGCTGACCGTCATTTCCTTTCCGATGGCAGTGGCCGCGCGCAGGCTGGTGCTGGCGGAGCGCATCTGCAGGGTGAACCTGAACAGCTCCGACAGGCCTTCACTGCCTGCCAGGCTTTCCAGCAGCAGGTCGTCGGCGCCAAACGGCGAGGTCAGGTGCATCAGGCCGCCAGCCTGTTTGAAACCGGTGTTCATGCCGCCCTCCCGATCGGGCTATCCCGGAAGCTGTACGAAAACTGCGTGCCCGCCATCGACATGTGCACGGCCGAAAATGCCGAGGCCGTGGCAATGCGTTCCAGCACCTGGGCGGCCAGCTGCGGCAGCACGGTCTGGGTCAGGATGAAATCGATATTGCGCGCACCGCTGTCGACTTCCGTGCAGCGCGCGGCAATCGCCGTCGTCACCGCATCGTCCCAGCTGAAACGCGCGCGATGGTGGGCGGTAAAGCGTTCGGCCAGCCTGGCCAGCTTCATGTCGACGATCATGCCGATGCCCGCGTCATCCAGCGGGTAGTACGGCACCAGGACCACACGGCCAAGGAAGGCGGGGCTGAACTGGCGCAGCAAGGCCGGCCGCAGCAGTTCCACCAGGGCGCCGGGATCGGGCACCGCACCATTCTGGCAGGCGCGCGTGATCACATCCTGCGCCGCATTCGAGGTGAGCAGGATCATGCAGTGCCTGAAATCGATCGGCACGCCCTCGCCATCTTCCATGGTGCCCTTGTCGAATACCTGGAAGAACAGCTCCAGCACGTCCGGATGCGCCTTTTCCATCTCGTCCAGCAGCACCACGCTGTAGGGCCGGCGGCGCACCGCCTCGGTCAATACGCCGCCCTTGCCGTAGCCGACATAGCCGGGTGGCGCGCCTTTGAGGCTGGAGATGGTGTGCGCCTCCTGGAATTCCGACATATTGATGGTGATCATATTGCGTTCGCCGCCGTACAGCAGGTCGGCCAGCGCACATGCGGTCTCCGTCTTGCCCACCCCGCTCGGCCCTACCAGCATGAACACGCCGGCCGGCTTGCCCGGATCGTCCAGTTCGGCGCGCAGGGTACGCACGCGGCGCGCGATCGTGTCCAGCGCCTGGTCCTGGCCGACGATGCGCTCGCACAGGCGCTCGTTCAGCTCCAGCACCGTATGGACTTCGTCGGCCAGCATTTTCCCGACCGGTATGCCGGTCCAGCCGGCGATCACGCCGGCAACCATGGCTGAATCGACGCACACAGGCACCAGCGGTTCATCGTCGCGAATCGCTTCCAGGCCTTTTTGCAGGCGCTGCAACCGGGCCGCCTGCGCCTGCAGCTCTTCGTCGCCGGCGCCGCCGCCGGCATCCGCATCGGCATCGGCACGCGCAGCGATCTCGCGCCTCAACTCCAGGATTTCCGCCACCGCCAGCCTTTCTTCGCTCACTTTGGCCTGCAGGCTGCTATGGCGGGCGGACAGGCGCTCCAGGACAGCGGCCAGTTGCGCCGCCTCGTCGGCGCCGCCCTCGCCGCGCCCGAGCTGCTGGCGCGCCAGGCGCAGCCCTTCCTGAGCCATCACCATTTCGTGCTCAAGCGCTTCCAGCGCCGGCGGGGTGCCTGCCTGCGCGATGGCCACACGCGCGCAGGCGGTATCCAGCACGCTGATCGCCTTGTCCGGCAACTGGCGCCCCGCGATATAGCGCTGCGACAGGCGCACCGCATCGCGCACCGCCTCGTCCAGGATCTCCACCTGGTGATGCCGCTCAAGCGTGGCGACCATGCCGCGCAACATGCCGATCGCCGCCTCCGGCGCCGGCTCGTCCACCTTCACCACCTGGAAGCGCCGTGCCAGCGCGGGGTCGCGCTCGACGTGCTTCTTGTATTCGGCCCAGGTGGTCGCTGCAATGGTGCGCAGTTCCCCGCGCGCCAGGGCCGGCTTGAGAAGGTTCGCGGCATCGCCCTGCCCCTCGCTGCCGCCGGCGCCGATCAACTGATGCGCCTCGTCGATGAACAGGATCACTGGCGTGGCCGCGGCGCGCACTTCGGCGATCACCGATTTCAGGCGCTGCTCGAACTCGCCGCGCACGCCGGCGCCGGCCTGCAGCAGTGCCAGGTCCAGCGCGCACACGCGCACGTCGGCCAGCGCGGCCGGCACGTTGCCGTCGGCTACACGCTGCGCGAAGCCTTCCACGACCGCCGTCTTGCCCACACCGGCCTCGCCGGTGAGGATGGGATTATTCTGGCGCCGGCGCAGCAGGATGTCGATGACCTGGCGGATTTCCTCGTTGCGGCCCCGCACAGGATCGATGCGCCCGGCGCGCGCAAGCGCTGTCATGTCGACCGTATACTGGTCCAATGCAGGCGTGGTACCGCCCGGCTGCGCTGCCATCGCGCCCTGCACCGCGCCGGACGAACCCGCCGCCAGCAGCGAAGCCAGCTCGGTTTTCAGGCGCTCGCGCGGAATTTCGAGCAAGGCGGGCGCAGTTTCGATCAGCATGCCGCGCAGGCTATCCAGTTCGAGCATGGCCAGCAAGACCGCCCCGGAACGGATCTGCTGCGCCCCCAGCAGCATCGATCCGGTCAGCCAGGCCTCCCGGAACAAGGCGGCAAAATGCGGCGACAGGGCCGGCGTGCGGCCATTGCCGCGCTTGAAACCGTCCAGGCAATCCTGCACCTGCCGCCGCACGGCATCCGCGCTCACGCCGTAGTGCCGCAGCAGCAGCATCAGGTCCGGCGCACCGCCATCGATCAGGCCCACCAGGAAGTGCTCCACCTCGACGTTGAAATGGGTTTGCTGCACACACAATTCGGCGCCGGCATCCATCGCCCGCCGGCACTCGGGGTCAAGGCGCGTCAACAGGCTGCGGATATCGACTTCCATACGTCAGCTCTCCAGTGCAGCCAGCACAAAACGCACCGGCTGGTATTCGCATGCCTGGCGTCCAGCCTTCGCGCGCCCAGACAGCCACGCGCTGCGTCCCAGGCGCGGCGCAAGCTGGCTCCCGTGCCGTGCCCCCAGGCGTGACTCCGGCGCTCCCGCCAGCTTCAGCTCCAGCGTTACCGTGACGTCGCGCTGCAGGTGCCGCGCCACCAGCCAGGCGAGCAAGCCGCAATGCTCCCCGCCAGGCAGCAGAGCCGTAAATCGATGCGGCGCCAGTGCGGGAGCGCCCAGGGCGATCCCCGCAGCCTGGTCCCAGGCACGCGAGCCAAGGCTGGCGCCCGCTCCCAGCCGCTGTGCCATGCGGCTGCCCCCGAGGCCCGCCAGGCGCGCCCGGTCGCATTGGGCCAGCGCAAGCCAGCCGCCCGCAAATTGCCGCCCTTCGAATTGCACGCCGAGCCGGTCGCGCAGCAGCGTCAACAAGGTCGCCAGCGAACGGGGCGCAGCCCCTTGCAAGCCGGCGTGGCGCAGCCAGGCCAGCTCGCCGCCCGGGCCATGGGCCCCCTCCGCCAGGCCCAGGCCCGACAAGGCATCCAGGCTGCGCGCCAGCGGTGCGGGTGCGCTGGTTCCCTGCAGCGGCAGGTGGTGTTTGCAACGGGCACGGAACCAGAATCCGATCAGGCGCTGGTTGAACATGTCCAGGAAATCCAGGCCGGCAGCATCGCGCGCACGCCGGCGCGCCAGCAGCAGCTCAGTGAACGGCGCCGCCAGCGGCCCCTGCGCCCCGGCCAGGGACAGCACAGGCGTGCGCAAGGTCAGCGGCGGGCCAGGCCGCGCGCTGACCGCCAGGCTCGCGATGTCGCTCGGCGCAAAAGCCATGTCGACCTGCGCCGCCAGGCGCAGCGCTTCGTTGGCGCCTGTGCCGCGGCCGACCGGTGCGCGCGCCGGTTCGCTCCGCTCCAGCAGCTTGATGGCCTGGAACAGGTTGAAGTCCTGCGGCGCGGCGCGCAGTTGTGAGATCAGGTCAGGCATTGCCGCCCCGCCATTGCAGGCCACTGCTTCCAGGTTTCCCCGCTGCGCAGCACGGACAGGCGCACAAAGGAATTGGCAGTGGTGTACAGCGCAAAGAAGCGTGCCAGCACGCCCGCCAGGACCAGTGGCGAAGTACCGTCGAAGGCGGCGGCATCGAACTCCAGCGTCACGTCGGTGCCGCGGCAGTGCCCGCGCCACGAGTCGCTACCCAGGCGCGCAGCGCCCGGCTGGGCGTGCAGCCGCTTGATGCCCCGCACCTGGAGCTGGTCGCGCGCGCTGCTGCCGGCGAACAGCGACAGCATGTCACGCAACGTAGCCGCACCGTTCGTGCCATCGGTAAGGGAGCGGTGGTTCAGGCGTAACAAGGCCACCAGCGCCCACAGCGCATCATTGCCCAGTGCCGGCTGGCGCTGCGCGCTGGGCTGGTAGACCGCGCGCACCACGGTCGAAGCGGCGACGCCTTCGCCCCAGAAGCGCGTGCCGGGAACCACTTGCTCCGCCAACAGGCGATTGGTGCACAGCAGGCTGGCGTAGACCACGTGCTCCGGCAGTTCCGCGCGTACATCGCTGCGATCGACAAAACCGAGGTAGACATCACTGCCGCTGATGCCTTTGCGCAGGCTCGCTTCGCGCCGCATCGTCCAGCACACTTCCGCACCGCTGGTAGCATTTTCGGCCTCGGCGAACGCACTGGGAATCTCCAGGCCGCGTTCGCCGCGCGGGTCGGCAGCACTGACCGAGACGATCGAATGCACTTCCAGCACCGCGTCGCGGCGGCGGTCCGGAATCAGCAGGTACTCATAGTGCCGGCGGTCCAGCACGATCGGCTCGCTGGTGACCGGGAACAGGTTCAATGCCGGAACACAGCCCAGCAGCACATTCTCCGGGCGCAGTTGCGACAGGACCGCCGAACTGTGGGTAAACACCAGGCGGATTGAAAAGCCGCCGCCGCGGCCCAGTCGGCCACGCAGCCCGGACAAGTCAAAGAACTGGAATTTGCGCGGGAACGCGAAGTACTCCTGCAGCAGGCAGTATGCGGGGTGGACATGCGCCGGGCGCGCCAGCATGGCCTGGTCCTCGGCGAAGCCGGCGTCCGCCAGGTGGCGCGCCGCCATGCGATGGACACCCCCACTGCCGGCCACTTCGATATATTCCAGTGCGCTGATCAGCAGCTCGTGCAGCGGCATCGTAGTCAGGAGGTCGCCCGACAAATGGAGGCGCAGCGTATCGAGCTCCAGTTCCGCCACATCGATACCGCCATCGCACTGCAAGTCGAGGCGCACGGTGCGCGGATCTTCCTGCAGGATGGCGCTGATCCGCAGCGGCCACAAGGTCGTGTCCCACCCCACCTGGAAGCGGCATTGCTCGCCCGTTTCTGCAGTCGTGGAAAGCATGGCGCCGCGCTTCACCGGCATCCCCGCCGTGACCTTGCCCTCGCTCGGATCGAGCGTCATCTGCATGACGGTCATGGCGGGAACGGGCTGGGTCAGGCTTGGGCACAGGTTGTCGAGCATGGCAACAGCCACAGTCGGAAAATCGCGCTCGAGCTCACGGTGCACGCGGGCATTCAGGAAGGCCACCGACTGGATCAGGTGCTCGGTATGCGGGTCGGCCGCCTCGTCGCCCGTCAACACCAGCCGGTGCGCGACCTTCGGGTAGCGCGCCGCGAAGTCGGCTGACTGCGTGCGCAGGTAAGCCAGCTCGCGGCGGTAGTATTCGAGCAGGTCATCCTGGGCACGGATCACAGGTTTCTCCCTCGGGTTCATTGCGCCGGCTCCAGGGCTGCCGCATGGCCATCCAGGACACAATCGAAATGCAGCCGGCGCTGCTGTCGCCCGAGCGTCACCGCGCCGTCGATCCTGATGCGCGCCGAAATGGGCTTGCCCGGCTCAGGCCCCACCTTTATCTCAACTTGCGTCAGGCGCGGCTCGTATAACGCGAGCGCGCGCGCCACCACCCGCTCCCACTGGGCGAGGTCGGCGGCGGACTGGGGCGACAAGCGCAATGTATCCGGCAGGCCGTAATCCAGGGAACTCGGCCTGTCACCCAGGAATTCTTCGATCGTCAGACCATTCCGCGAATTGAAAAGCCTGGACAAGTCGGTCAGCACCGACTGCTGCAAGCCATCGGCATCGAGCAAACGGCCATTGCCAGCCGCGCCAGGAAGCTCCGTCAGGCGGTCGAACAACGGTGAAACGGAATTCGATGGCATGAGCTTCATGGGAGCACCATTTCAAGGCTACGTCGGCAAAAAGGCTTGAATTGATGTTAGGGTTTCTGCACTCCGTTACACAAGTATCACGCGCGTAACAGCGAAGGCTCGGACCAGCAGCACATCAAACCGGGTCTCAAAGCGGCCAAGCCGTGTGAACCGTCAATCCGTAGCCGTTAGCACGGGTCACCACGACAATCCATATCGTGATGCCGCGGCGACTGACCTGGACCGCAGGATGCAGCCAGTTTCCGTTGTACTGCTGAACCGCCAGGTGATAGGTGGCCGCAGCGGCTTCAATCAAGGCATCAAGTACATCTTGTGCTGTCCATGCGACAGGAAAATAGGTGATATGGTGTCCGGGCACGTTATGCACCGTCACCGCGTTGGGCGGAGCGCCATGCAGCGCAGGATTGTGCATGCCCAAGTGCTGGCCACCGGTATGGTCGCCGTGCAGAATATGGATTATTCGCGGCCCCAGGATATGGTACGGCGCTGGCGCATGGTTATTGTTATTAACGATAGGGATCTGCTGCAAGGGCAACGGCGGGTGAAGCGCGAAGGCCGCTAACGCTTGCTGGAAGTTCAGCGCACTCTGCACCAGGTTGTGCCACCCGACTGTTGGGACCACTGGCGGAGGATGAGCAGTCAGATGGGCCAATGCCGCCTGAAAATTGGCGTGCTGCTGCACAATCTGCTGCCAGTTTGCGGTGGGGACGATTGGCGGGGGGTGATTGGTAAGGGCGGCTACCGCGTTCAGGAAATTGGCGTGCTGCTGGGTCATGCTCTGCCAGACCGCCCCTGGCGCTGGCAGCAGTTGTGCACCGATGGCATTCTGCGCAGCTTCAAATCGCTGGCGTTGCGCGGACCTGGCTTGCTGGCCTTGCAAGAGGATATGCTGCTGGGCCTGGAGCTGGGCGCGCGCCCTTTCGAATCGTTCGCGTTGTGCGCTCTTGGCTTGCTGCCCTTGAAGTAGCTTATTCTGAAAGGCTTCGAGCACAGAACGCGCCGCGCGAAAACGCACCAGCGACGGCCGCAACCTGAGCACAAGATGCGGCACGTCATCGGCAACAGAAGTCAATCCGCCGCCAGGCGGTGGATTCGGTGGCGGGCCACCGCCGCCGGCAACACGCGGCCCCTGCGCCATTCGGAGATGGAGGGTGCGCGCCCGGTTCTCAAGCGCGTCGATGTGCGACTGGATTTCGTCAATCCGGTTCAGCAAGGTACAGAGTCCCAGCAACGCACTTTTTTGCCAGCGCTGAAACACGGCGTACATTGCGGCAAGCAGCAGCATTCTTTGGGCCGCAATAGCTTGCAATTCCCGTGCCTGCGCCTCATCGGGACCTGCATGAATCACTTGTGTCTGCGGCGGCTGCGGCGGCTCTGGAGGCTGCGGAATTTGCAGTTGCTGTTGCTGTAGTTGCCGCTGCCGCCGCCGTTCCCTTTCTCGCTCCTCGCGTTCACGGGCCAGGGCGGCCATTGAGTTCGGAGGCGGAACGCCCTGGTTCCCCGGTCCAAGCATTTGCCCAGGCCCGTTGAAGTGCTGAACAGGAACTACCTGCTGGGGCGCAACGCCAAAGCCATGCATATTGCCGGCAATTTGTACTACTTGCAGCGGAGGTGCTTGATTTTGATTGCCGCCCCCATTGGCAGTGACAGTCACTGTGGTCCCGGTCACGGATGTACGCGGGCCTGTAAGTCTCCTCGTCATGAAGTATTCTCCCTGCAAGCATAGAACCGCGTTGGAAATCCGCTCACCGAAGCACAGAGGACCGGCGGCTCATGGCCGGCCTGGAGCCGTCATCATCGACAAAATCAAACCGGCGCGAACTCCCGCCGCGCCGGCCGAAAAACTTGCACAATCAATCCGCTTTCATCGTCTCCAGGTTCCAGTTCCAGGTCCCGGTCCCCTTGGCCGTCGAATCGGTCTTCTGCTGCGTGAAGTCGGCCTTGATCTTGGTGAAATTGATCGAGAACGAGTCGTTGGGAATGCCGCCACCGCCACTGCAGCTCATTTGCGAAACCATGGCGTTATCCATCACGTAGGTCATGAAGTTCATGTAGGCGCCATTTTCAACACGGCCGATGTTCAGCTTGGCTGGTCCGATCTTGGTGCCTTTCACGCAGGCTTTGAACAACTCGGTGGTCGCCAGGTCGGAAGACTTTGAGAAGGACATTTCCGACAGCACCGCGCGGCCCAGCGTGCGCTCCGTATTGCCGGCATCGCTGCCCATTGGCAGGTAGGCATTGTGCGAGAACGAGTTGACGATGATCTTGTCTGCAAAGCCGGTGATCGTGCAGTTGCCTTTGATGTCTGCACCCAGGTCGAGAATCAGTACGTCTGACATAGCAAGCTCCGTAAAGTGAACGCGGCGGCAGCGGCTGGCGCGTGCCGCGCGCGGGATGGATGATCAATCAGGCCGCTGCCGCAGGCAGTTGTGCCACCAGGCGTATCGAAGTGGTCAGCTCTTCCATCTGGAAGTGCGGCCGCAGGAATACGGTGGCGGAGTAGGCGCCCGGCTTGCCCGGCACCTCGGTGACGTCGACGCGGCCTTCCGACAGCGGGAAGCGCGCCTTCTCTCCCTGCGATGCGTTAGGGCTTAGCAGCACATAATCGCTCAGCCAGTTATTGAGGAAGTTCTCCACGCTGTCGCGGGTCTGGAAGCTGCCGATCTTGTCGCGCATGATCACCTTGATGTAGTGGGCGAAGCGCGAGGCGGCCAGCACGTATGGCAGGCGCGAAGACAAGGCTGCGTTGGCGTTCGCCTCATCTTTGTTGTACAGCTTCGGCTTGTTGACCGTCTGCCCGCCGAAGAAGGCGGCCATGTCCGAGCCTTTGGAATTGACCACTGCGATGAAGCCAAGGTCGTTCAGTTCCTTCTCGCGGCGGTCGGTAATCGACACCTCGGTCGGGCATTTCAGTGCGATGTCGCCTTCGTCGGTCTTGAAAGTGTGTGCCGTCAGCCCGGTGATCTTGCCGCCCCCTTCCACTCCGCGGATCGCAGTGGTCCAGCTATGTTTGGCGAAGGCGTCGGTGATGCGCAGGCCAAGCTGGTAGGCGGAGTTCGCCCACAGGTATTTGTTGTGGTCTTTGCCGTCCACGTCTTCCTCGAACGCGAACTGCTCGACAGGATTGGTCTTGGCGCCGTACGGCAGGCGCGCTGCGTAGCGCGGCAGCACCAGGCCGATATAGCGCGAATCTTCCGAGTCGCGGAAGCCGCGCCAGGACACCAGTTCATCGCTTTCGAAGATCTTGGACATGTCGCGCGGCACGCCCAATTCCGTGAACGACCCCATGTCGAACAGCGACGGCGCTGCCGCGGCAATGAACGGGGCGTGCGCAGCGGCGGCCACTTTCGACAGCCGCTCCAGCAGCGCCACGTCTTGCGGATGGCGGCCGAAATAATAGTCGCCGATGAACAGCGAGTACGGATTGCCGCCGAAAGTGCCGTATTCTTCTTCGTAGACTTTTTTGAACAGCACGCTCATGTCGTGGTCGACCGCGCCTTCCAGGTCTTTCAGCAGTTCTTTCTTCGAGACGTTGAGCAGGCGCAGCTTGAGCATCGTACCGGTCTCGGTGCCGAACACCATGTCGTGCAGCCCGCGCCACGACGCTTCCAGGGCCTGGAAACGCTCGTCGTGCAGGATGGCGTTGACCTGGTCGCTCAGGATCTTGTCGATCTGCGCGACACGCTCGTTGATCATGGCGACCACGCCCACGTCGGGCGCCTTCTTCATTCCTTCGTCCAGCACCTGGGTGGCGAACTGGCCCAGGAGCTGGCGTGCATATTGGCTTTGCGATGGCTCAACTGCCATTTTTCCTTCTTGGACGATGCGATCCAACAGGCTCAATTCCTGGTTGGACGTGCTGGCACCGGCCTGGACTTCCTCTTGATTACTGGCCATTTTGGACTCTCTCTGAATAGTGGAGAAGACAGCGCGCGGGCGCTATCAGGACTGGACTTCCTCGGCTTTCTCTTCTGCGGCCTGGCCGCCGGAATCGGCCCCGCTTTCAGCCTTCAGCGTTTTCAGTTCTTCGGTGTTTTCGACGATCTTCTCGAGCAGCGTGTCGAGTTCGTCGTTGCCATCCAACTTTCCGAGCAGGTCGCGCAACTGCTGGCGCACCACCAGCAGCTTGGCCAGGCGCGGCACCTGCTGTGCGATGGACTCGGGATGGAAGTGATCGATCTCGCTGAACTTCAACTCGATCTTCAGGTTGCCGTCCTTCTTGTAGGTATCCGGCACCGACAGGTCGAGGCGCGGCGCAATCTTGGCCATCACTTCCTTGAAGTTGTCGCGGTCAATTTCCACCAGGCGGCGCTGTTTCAGCTTGGGCAGCGGCACCAGGGGCTGGCCCGACAAGTCGGCCAGCAGGCCCACCACCAAAGGCAGTTCCTTCTTCTCGACGGCGCCCCCGACTTCGACATCGTAGGTAATTTGTACGCGTGGGGGACGGTTCCGTCCCACCCATTTTTGCAAGCTGTCTGACATCACGCCCTCACTGGAAATGTTATATGGGACAGACCGGGTGTTTCGGTTTTGAGATTAGGACTGCGCCTGCGCGTAACACAAGTATCAGCGCCGTATCAAGCGTTATCGCTCCAATTCTGCGTCGCAACTTTTGGGGGCAATCGTGTTAGCATGCGGCTTCATCCCCCAGCGCCCGTCCGACATGGCCGACTCGAATGCCGCAGCAGCAGGATTGAAAGGAACACGAAGCCCCTTCCGCTTTGGTGCGTGGCTGGTCGATCCCTCCACCAATTCGATCGAGGGCGCGCCGGGCAAGCGCCAGATGGAGCCGCGCACGATGGATGTGTTACTTGCTTTGTGCAATGCGCGTGGGGCGGTGGTGAGCGCGGAAGAGCTGCTGCAGCAATGCTGGGGCAATATCGTCAACAGCGACAGTTCGCTGCACAAGAATGTCGCGCAGCTGCGCCGCCTGCTCGGCGACGATGCGAAGTCCCCTGACTACATCGAGACCATCCGCATGCGCGGCTATCGCGCCATCGCCCCGGTCGATTTTGCCTCGGTTGGCACCAAAAGCTGGCAAGCAGGTTCCCCGTTCCGTGGCCTGATGGCTTTCGACGAAGCCCATGCGGAAGTCTTCTTTGGCCGTGACGAAGCAATCCGGAACCTGGTCGACACGGTGAACGAACAGGCAAGGCACGGCTTTGCCCTGACGATGGTGCTTGGACCCAGCGGCGTCGGCAAGACATCGCTGATCCAGGCCGGCCTGCTGCCGGCCTTGTCCAGCGCCGCCCCAGGCAGGGAGCTTGCCCTGCTGGCGGCCACCGCCTTCGACCTGGTCGAACTGGGCGAGCAAACCCTGCTCACCGGCCTGGCCGGTGCGCTGCTTGACCTGCAATGGGGCGAGGATTGCGCCTTCCCGGGCGAAAACGCGATCTCCCTGGGCATTCGCCTGCAGCAGTCCTGCGAGTCTGTGATTGGCGTAATGGAGCAAGCGCTTGACGCCCAATTGCCAGCCCGGAAAGGCCTCCGCTTCGCGATCTTCATTGACCGCTTCGAAGCCTTCTTCAACGAAGGCCGCATCACCGAACCCGAACGCCGCGCCTTCCTTCAGGTAGTGGAGCATTTCGCGCGCAGCCGCGCCGTGCTCCTGGTTATCGCCTGCCGGAACGACTTCTATCCGAGCATAGCGAAGTATCCGCTGCTCACCGAAGGCAAGCGCCACGGCGGACACTTCGACCTGGACGTGCCCGGCTTCAGCGATTTTGCGCAGATCATTCGCCGGCCCGCTGCTGCGGCCAACCTGAGTTTCGGCATCGATCCGGTAACGAATGCCGCCCTCGATGACGTACTTTGCGAGGGGGCCACCAACAGCCCGGACGCCCTGCCTCTTTTGCAGTACTGCCTGCAGGAGCTGTACCGGCTGCGCACGGAACAGGGTGTGCTCAGTTTCGAGGCCTTCCACCAACTGGGAGACCTGGAGGGGGCAATCGGCCAGCGCGCCGAACAAGTTGTGCTCGACTTGAACGAAGCGCAGCGCGCCGCCATCCCGCACATCATGTCGCTCCTGATCGTGCTTTCCCTTGACGGCGACACCGCCACCAGCCAGCGCGCGCCCTGGTCGGCGCTGCGCGGCTCGGCAGCGCACGAAGCGGTTCGGGCCCTGGTCGAAGCGCGCCTGTTCGTCAGCGACCTGGCCGACGGCAACCCGGTGTTCGGCATCGCTCACGACGCCATCCTGCGCCGCTGGCCGCGCATGACAGACTGGATCGCCGCGCACCGCGTTGCACTGCGCATCCGCAGCCGGCTGGCGCAGCAGGCCATGCGCTGGCGCGACGAGGGACGTCCCGCCGACCTGCTGCTCCCGCACGGCAAACTGCTGGACGAGGCCTGCGAACTGCAGCATGCGGGCGTGCTTTCGCTGTCGGAAAATGAGGCCGAGCTGATTCGCACCTCGCGCCAGCGCGCACGCCAGCGCGAGCGGCGGCGCATGCTGGCATTGTCGGCCATCGTAGCGCTGGCGATCCTGGCCACAGGCCTGGGCCTGAGCGCAATGGGCGCCAAGCGCTCAGCCGAAATGCGCCGCAACGAAGCAGAGAGCCTGATGGACTTCATGCTGGGCGACTTTGCCGATAAACTGCGGCCCCTCGGTCGCTTGGACCTGCTTGAAAGCATCAGCGGCAAGGCGATGCAATACCTGCGCGGTTCCGACGACGAGGAGTTGAGTGCCAATGCCCTCACCTTGCGGGCCAAGGGCCTGCAGGTCATCGGGGAAGTGGCCCGCTCGCGCGGCGACTCCAAAGTCGCCATCGATGCGCTCAACCAGGCCAATGCGATCCTGACCCGCCAGCACCAGGCCGCGCCCAAGGATATCCAGGTACTCAAAAGCCTCGGCGCCAACGCCTACTGGGTCGGGCAGATGCACAAGGACCACAACGACTGGGAGGCCGCAGGAGCAGCTTGGCGCGACTACCTCGCCTACTCCGACATGCTGAACAGCCTTGAACCGGAGAATACCGAGTGGCTGATCGAGCAATCGTATGCGCACAACAACCTGGGCAGCCTTGCCTTCCAGCGCGGCATGCCGGAACAGGCCGTTCCCGAGTTTAAGCATTCCATCGAATTGAAACAACGCGTCCTGGGCAACAAGCCTGACGACCGTTCAATCAAGAGCGATCTTGCAAGTAGCTATTCGTGGCTTGCCTCGGCAAGGGAGGCAATGGGTGAATTCCCAGAAGCGCAGAAACTATATGCTCAAGAGATGCAACTGATCTCTCAACTTCGGGAGCACTTCCCCGACGAACCAATGTGGGCTCGCCGCCATGCGCTCGCCCTCCAGCATCGGGCAACGCTCAGCGTCGCGCTCGGCCAGGATGCTAGCGCATTACGTGATTACGAAGAGGCAAGGCAGCTGTATATCCAGCTAATAATGCATGACCCACATAACCGCTCCTGGCAAGTCGAAATGGCAAGCCTGGATGTGGATCGCTTGCGAATCATCGCCCGACACTCACCGCCTGCCGATCTGCTGCCAAAAACACAGGATGCGCATCGACGCCTGCAAGCCATCTTGACCTTCGACCCAAAGAACTCGGACTGGAAGCTAAGGGAAGCCGGTGCACGCACGCAAGTTGCGGCAGCGATGCGAGCAAGCGGCAAAATGCAAGCAGCGGAAAAGGAAGTGAATGACGCCGTGGCCAGTCTTGACTCATTCTACAAGAGCAATCGGACCAACTTGAGCGGAAGACTGGTCTTGATCGAAGCTTTGCAGCTCCAAGCCCTGATACGGCTACAGGCGAACAACGCGGGCGCTGCGGCGCAAAGCTGCAGGATGATCCACACCTTGATCGAAGGCGATGCCAATCGGTCAATGAATTACCAAATTCTTGACCCCTGGGTAAGAGCAAACGCATGCCTGCAGAATCAGGAAGTCTTTACGAAAGGAGCAAATCGACTAAATCAGATCGGATATCGTGACAGTTCATACTTCCAATTTATTTCTAGCCGTTAGAAGGGAAATTCATGCACCCACTCGACAGACCTACTGTTCAACGACGTATCGTTGTCAGTATCCTCGGTATCGAAAGCGACGCCAATGCGACCTACACCTACGTCGAGCCGGTCACCGGCGAATCGTTCGTGCAGTCCGACAGGTGCAACATGAAGATCAACCGCCCGACCGTCAGCCTTTTTGTGTTGGACGACAATGCCGCAATAAGTGGCTGGACCATCAAAGAAATCACAGCAAAGCCTGAAACGGCCCCGCTCCTGCCCAGCACAAAAGGCCCGTTCGGCCTGTCACTCGCAACATACAACGACTACAGTGACGATAAGGCAGTGTTCAACTACTTCATCCACTTCTATAACTCCGTCACCGAAGCCACGTTCAAGGAAGACCCTCAAGAAGAAAACATTCCGCGGCCACGATGATTTACAAGATAGAACTGTAAAGCGTCGCAAATCGCCCCGGCAAGCTCTTCCTGCAATAGCATGCAGAGTTCGCCGCGGCGATCGAATTGCGAGAGCCAGGCGATGCTCCCGGCCCCCGGCTCCACCAGCCGAATCGACGCCCGTACGTGATTGTCCTCCACGCGCACACTACCTTCCAGTCTCGCCAATTGATTGGCATCAGGTACGACACTGAGTTGCAAGCCTTTACCCAACGTCCGGAATAACCGGGAGCCCAACTCTTCGTCCAGCCCACGCACAAATACATTGCACGCCCCCGCTCCGGTCAAATTACGCAAGGGGGTCAGAAGAATTCGTTTGTAGCGCAAGGGCTTTATCGCGGCGCTCGCATGTGAGATAACGGGAACGTAGCTTCCCATCGGGATCGCGATACGGACCGCAGGCGTATTCTCCAGCGCGTCATAGTATGTGGCAAGGCGCTGACGCAAGCGTCCGATCTGGACACGGACCTGTGGATCGAGGGTGGTGTCGTATGTGCTCGCGTCGCGACCAAAGAGGTCTAGACCGATCGCATACTCGTTGATCTCGTGCTCATTCCCACTAAGTTTCTTTTCGAGCAGGAAGGTCAGCAAGCGGCACATGCGAGGTGCTTTGACGAAAGTTGCGCTGGCCAACAAGTGATCGACCTCACGCCACAGATCGTCGTTTGAGATTGGAGCACCATTCACTGCCAGCGGCTGCATCAATCGTGCGTTCATTTGGGTTCCAGGTTAAAGGTGAGAGGTTAGACCTGCAATCACTCTATTCGGTGAGGTTCTTTATTGCCTTACGACGATCTTACGGCCGGAATGTGTGGTATCTTCCGCCTTTCACGATTGCCTTGACAAGAATCAAAGCAAGAGTCCGATAGCAAGTCCATCGCTGACTGCAGCCTTAGAAAACTGCCCCAAAGCGTGACATTTGTCGCAGATATCTGCAGCGATAGGTTTGGCGAGATTTCGCTCCTTAGAACGAGCGTGGAGGAAGTGCCGAACGATGGAGTGTGTGAATTTGACTAAGCCAAGCCGCTAAAGGGCTTGGCGACTGGGAGAGGCTGTGTTTGACTGAGGGAGATTTGCCTGCACCTATCGAGGCGGGATATTCTGCTCTTGCGGTCCGCCAGCTACGTAAATCGCCTCGTCATCATCCAACTCAACGATCTCTTGGTCCTCGATTCGCTCGCAGTCCGGACCTTCTTTCTCTTCACACATAGTAGAAACCCTTCATCTGGTTGATAGAAATGGCTTCTGACGCCGCAGGAACGGTATCGAAGCTGGGGCTAATGTACCCCACCCTTGAACTATTCGTCAAAAATCCTTAGCGCGCTTGCCGCACACCTGCAAACCACGCTTCACCGCGCAAGACTAGCAATCTCGGCGTCGGTAAGCGCAGCGCCGAAGATGCGCAGGTCATCCATCAGACCTATATACGGCGTATCCCACCAGTTGACGCCCAGCGCAAACACGCCATTGGTGGTGGTAAAGACGTTCGGGAAGTTCTGGCCACTAAAGCGCTTCGCACCGTTGACGTAGACATTGACCGCGCCATTCTTCACCGTGAAAGCCACGTGTGACCACTGTCCGGTCGGGATATTCATGCCCAGGCCTGCGTCATACCAGGCCGTCCCCGACCACAGCATGCTCGCGCCGCCGACAAAATCGTGCCCTTTCGGCAGGAAACTGATCCACGAGTCGGCCGTGCGGGCACCAAAGAAGGTGGTCGAGAATGCGGTGAGCTGGGCAGGCTTCAGCCACATCGCCACCGTATAGCTGTTGCCCGAGATGAGCCCATCCGGCAAGCGCACGCCGGTCGCGCCATTGAAGACGGCGGCACTGCCTTTCATCCCTGCTTCATATGCCATGCTGCCGCCGGCTGCATCAATCCTGCTGCCCACGACAGTGCCGCCGCCAAAGGCGCCGGTCGAGTCAGCAAGGTTGCCATCAAAGGTGTAGTGGGCAATCATGCTGCCCAGCTTGCGCACTGTGACAACGAAGGTCTTGACGGCTTTGGCATAGCCCTTGGTGATGGTCGCCGTCAGCGTGACAGTCACGTCGCTGGCAGGACTGGTGACCTGCCCGCTATTGCTCAACACCGCAGGATTGGAGGACGCCCACGAAATCACCGAGTCGCGCGCCGCGCTGGTCGGCAGCACGATATCGCCCGTCACCGCGTTGGTATTGCCCAGGCTAAGCTCGCCGTAGACGGCCTGCACTACCTGCATGTCGCTGCGTGGCGGCAAGCGGCTGCCCATGATCGACACGCCATCGCGCGAGGTGGCGCTGAACGTGACCACATGGCTGCCGGAAGTTTCATCCCATTGTTGCAGGAACACGCCTTTGAACGGCTGCGCGCCGGCCAGGTTGATTTCAGCCTGGTTGCCACCAAGCAGGGCCCAGGTGCCGCTCGCCGCCCCGCTGACCGTGCCATTCGCATGAAGAGTGAGCAGCTTCGATTTCTTGATAGTCGCCGAAATATCCTTTCCATGATTGACGAACATATAGTCGCCGAAGACAAAGCCGCGCGGAATCGCAGCCGTGGTTTCATTCGTATTGCGGTACGGCGCCACCACCGGCCATCCGTCGGCATTCATGAACATCTGGTGCACGCGGATCTCATGCTGCTCGCCGCGCCCAGGAAAGCGGCTGTGGAAAATCAGGAAGTGCTTGCGCGTGGCGGGGTCGTAATAGGCGGAGTTGTGGCCGGCCGACACGTAGCCCGTGCCAATCCCGGTCCCCGCCTCGCCGATTTTTCGCTCGAACAGGAAATTGCCCATGATTTTCACGCCATGCGGGGCAATCGAGGCGTCGTCGAACAGCGGCTTCGCCGGGTCCGCCTTGACGTCGGCCATATTCACGCCCTGCGCGTCGAAGTACGGGCCATCGGGCGCGGTGGAGCGCGCCACACGCATGTTGTAGCCGCCCGCCGCATCAAGGCCGCCAAATGATGTGAACAGGTAGTAGTACTGGGTAGCCGGGCTGTACATCACATAAGCCCCTTCGATGCGGCTGTGGTTCCCGCCCATCAGGCGTTTGCCGTACCCCTGTCCCGGCAAAGGCATGCCGGTGGCCGGATTCATCTGCATGACGAAAATACCGCCGGAGTAGGAGCCGTACACCATCCACAAGCGCCCGCCGTTATCGAAGAACACGTTCGGGTCGACCGTGTTCGGATGCCTGAGCGCGTCGTAAACGGTGCCGTCGTAGCTGGCCTGGCCCCACATGCCCGACTTCAGGATGATGCCCTTGTTGACATAGGGCCCCTCGATCTTGTCTGCGACCGCAACGCCAAGCGCCGAACGCGGCGAGTCGCCTTTGCAGGCGTTGTAATACATGTAGTACCTGCCATCGGCCAGGCGGATCACGTCCGGCGCCCAGAGCGTATTCGTTTGCGCCCAGCTGAAGGTCTCGGCCAGCTCCGTATAGACGTTGCTGGCGCCATTCAGGAACAGCTTGTTGGTGGCGCTGACGGAACTGGTAATTTGCGTCCAGTTCATCAAATCGGTGGACTTGGCCGATGCAAGGTGGGAGCCAAAGACATAGTAGGTGCCGCCGGTCCTGATCACGGCAGGATCGTGCACCGAGGCGTTCTGGAAGGTCACCGGCGCGTATGGCGCTTCGGCCCAGGCATTCAGGGACAGCATGCAGGAGGCCAGTACAGCGGCAGCTCCCAAGCGCGAGAAGGGTTTGGTCACATTCGTCTCCAATTATGTTTGTACGCAAGTTAGCGCGCCGGATTTGGAGTGTCCAATGACCTTTTCTGTCATTCCGATAGCGAAACGGACATGTCATCAAACTGTCACGATAATTCGCTATGCTCCGACATTTTGCATGAGCAACCGAACCTACAATGTGCTGTTCCTCAGCACACAAAACAGTGCCCGCAGCATCATGGCCGAGGCAATGTTGAATGCCGTTGGCGGACGCCGGTTCCGGGCCTTCAGCGCAGGCAGCCAGCCGGCCGGCAAACTGAACCACTTCGCCGTCGAACAAATCCGGGCTCTTGACGAAACCCTGGCTGGCTTGCGCAGCAAATCCTGGGACGAATTTTCGGCGCCGGGCGCAGCGGAGATGGATTTCGTTATCACCGTCTGCGACGTGGCTTCCGGCGAGCCATGCCCGAACTGGCCCGGGCAACCCGCAACGGCGAACTGGAACTTCCGCGACCCTGCCGCCATGCATGGATCGGTCGAGGATATCCGCCAGGAGTTCTTCACGGTCTGCCGCGAAATCAAGACGCGCCTGGAAATCTTCCGCAACCTGCCTGAGGAGGCGCTTGACAAAATGGCATTGCAACGCAAAATAGCGAGAATTGCTGGCGTCCAGCTATAACCCTCGTCCAAGACCTCAACGCATGCTCCTTCAATTACGCGCCCTCGCCGCCTCCATCGCCCTGCTCTCCCTGGGAGCAGCCAATGCCAGCGGCCTCGAATTCCGTTTCAACGACACGCCTGCCCGCCTTTACAGCGCCGCAGTGCAAAAGGGAGAGATCGACGCCGCAGCCGCCGAAGCAATTCGCGGCCTGCCCGAAACGGCGGCGATGGTGCGCAAAATGCGGCTGAAAGATGCCGATGCCTTTATCGAGTATCTGCGCGGCCTTGCACGCGACAACAAGAAAATTGAGCTGGCAACCCAGGTGCAGGCGGAATTCGGGCAGGCGACCGGCGGCAAATTTGCGCAGGCGGCCACTGAAATCACGCGCCAGTTGAACGCTTATGTGCCGCCTGAATTCTCCGCCAGCCTCACCGTGCACTTTATCTTCGGTGGCAATGCCATGGGCTTCGCCTTTGATGATATGCACGACGATGTCTACGTCGACCTCTCTCGCTTCACCCAGGCGACTGCGGAGGAACTGGCCGAGGTGGTGTCGCACGAGCTATTCCACGCAGTACAGTCGCATGTAATGACTGCCCCGCCGCGACCGCCCGCCGGCATGGCGCAGTCGGCAACCGGCAAAATCTGGATGAACCGTTTGCTGTACGACCTGGTGCAGGAAGCTACAGCCGAAATCTTCTCGCATCCGATTGCCGACCGCCCAGCCACCCCATTTTCCACGCGCGGCAAGGAGCGTATCGCGCGCAACCTTGCCCGCATCAAGAATATCGCTGCCTTGATGGAGACCAGCAGCCTGCGCCTGCTTCTGGCTCCGCCGCGCGACGAGGACCAGTACGACCGCATTTACGGCATGCTTTTCTACGGAGATTTCAACGACCTGGGCTACGACATGGGCTGGGTGATGGCCAATGCCATTGAACGCAAGGACGGCAAGCAGGCGATCTTCCGCTTGCTGCAAGGCCCTCCAAAACAATTCGTCCTGCGCTACCAGCAAATCGCGGAGAGCGACCCGAGCCTGTTCCGCTTCAACGAAGACTTCCTGAGCGCAGTGCGGGCTTTGTAGGCGGCTCGGTCAGCACCGGGCAGGATACGGCTGGCAGCTTCCAGATAGTGTATGCTGCCGTCATGACTCAAGACACCGATATCCAGCTCAGCGGCCCTTTCAAGGCGGTGGACGGCAGCGGCCGCACCATCGACATCAAATCCATCCGTATCTTCGATGAAGGCTACGGCGTGATCGACCTGTATGTCGACCTCGCCGCCCCGGCTGCCGACGGCTTGCACAAGGACCTCAAATTGATCAGCGAGATTGGCGCGCGCCTGCGCGCCATCGGCTACCAGGGCCCTGACCTGAAACCGGGCGATCCGGTCCTTCAGGAAAAGCGCCTGATCGTGCTCGACACACCGGATGAATTCCTGCCCTTCGCCGTACGCAAGGGTTTCAGGGACCTGACTTCGGAATTCGACGAATAAGGCTTACTCCCAGGCCCGTGCCTGCGAACGGTAGGCTGTCCACGTAAAGCCGAAGCCCAGCGACAATCCATGGTTCTTGCGGAACAGCGGGCTATCGCGGTTCGCGGCGTGCGTGTAATTGTCGTACCGGGCAAAGCCGAACACGCGCCAATCCGGACCGACGGTATGCGAGAGGCTCGCGCCCAGGCGCGTCATCATCAGGCCGCCCTCAGCCCGATAGGCCGGACGCGTGGCGTTTGCGTAGTGCGGCGCCACTTCATAAAAATACTGGTTCAGGCGCGCGTTGCCGAACACCGCGCCAATATTGGCGTCGGCTTGCCATTTCTGGTTGCTGCCGCTGGTTTCGAACACGACACGCGGTTCAAACACCAGGCCCTGGCGGCGGAAGCCATTGCCCAATTCAAGCGGCACCCGCAACGGCAGTTCCAGCTTTACACGGTTTGCAGCGGATGGCTCCGTCAGCAACACCTTCAGGCGCGGGCCAAATTCCAGTAGCGAGTTCAGGTCGGGCATGCCGGCGCGCGCTGGCACGTCGTCCGAACGCGCCGGCAGCGACATTTGAAACCCCAGGTCCAGGTCGACACGCTCGGTGTCGAACAAGCGCGCGCTCACGCCAGAACGATCGGCACGCAGGACTTTGCCGCGATAAATCAGCATCGGCAGCACCAGCCCGCGCGTGGAACGGTCGGCCGATCCCGGGTAGGCCGGCGTGGAGGCAGCGCCGCCAAAGAGGCCGACTTCCCATAAAGGCAGGTCCGGGGCTGGCGTTGGCGCCGCGCTGGCAGGCAACGCCAGGGCCAGCATTGCGATGCCAGCCCACATTTGCTGCTTCATATTCAATACTCCAGTGTCAGTCGGTCAAAAATGCCGGTGATGATACCATGCCATAATTGAATTTTTTATAAGCATACGTACCATGAAGCCCATTGCCCTCTTGCCCATCCTGCTCCTGCTGGCCGCATGCGACCGGGAAGCGGCAACATCGCAAAAGGATCGGTCAGCAGCCCAGGCGAAGGGCAATACCATGCACTGCGTGGCGGGCGACATTAAACTGGACGGCAGCGGCGAACCGGAGGTCGGGGTCGGCAGTTTCGGCATCCAGGGCGATACCATCGCCGGCTTTGGGCTTAGCCTGAACGTCGAGCGCGGGGACAAGGTCTACGAAGTTTCCAGTTCCCTGATGGCCATGCCGATGCAAAGCGGCACCTACCACTTCCCTTCGCTGACGGAGCCTGGCATGTCCCTGGCTTCCTACAAGATCAGGAACAAGGACCGTGATTTGCTCCGGGACTATAACGGCGGCACCTATAGCCAGCAGTTCTCGCCGGTCGAAAACGACCCTGGGGCGAAGCTCAAAATCCAGGTGAACAAAATGATTGTCTCGGATGCCCCGCAGCCCGGATTCAAGCGTATCCATGCCGTCGGCGAGTTCGAGTTCAACGCAGCGGCCTTGCCCGCTTCCGAACCGAGCGACGCTTGCGTCCGCGATGGCATTGCACGTTCAATCCGGGGCGCCGGTTCCGGCAGGCGCCAGCTGCCCCTGTTTGACGCGGCAATTTGTGGCGCTGAAAAGAAGCACGTGCAATGTGATTTCGATGTTGTCGTTGACCTTGCCACGCTGAAGTAAGCCGCGCCGAACTCTTGCTGATCATGTAACGCTAGCTTCAATGTTATAATGAAACTTTTATTACTGTATTGAAACATGATTATGCGCAGGAGTACATTCGCAAACCTGGTGGCAGCTTCCGCCATCGCTACATTGCTCAGCGGCTGCTGGCTGTCGATGCCGAAAATCCCGAACCGTGTAGCGCAGCCACGCGCCACCGGCGTGCAGGCTGGCACCACGGCTGTCACCGTCAGTATCACCGCCAACACCGACCAGGTCAGCGGCCTTGGCAAGATCTCTCTTACCAAGGTGGTCCCGCGCGAAGAGGAGAAGGCCTTCGTCTCGAACACTTACACGCTCGCGCAAGTTTCCAAGGACCTGGCGCATGACACCACACTGTTCATCGGCAGCCTTCCACCGGGCGAGTACTACTTCGACCGCCTGATCGACGGCGGCAACGCCAACCACTACGTCCAGATGGGCGGCGGCCTTGGCAGGTTCACTGTGGAAGAAGGCAAGCCGCTCGACCTTGGCCGCCTGATTGTCACCCCCCTTGCCGACGAGCGCGTCGCAGTTGGCCGCAGCGCCCGCGTGCGCGACAACCGCACCCTGATTGAGCGCTACTCCCCCAACCACCTGAAGCTCTTCGCTCCCGAAACCACGGTCGCCTGGCAGGACCTGCGCAAGGTTGAAGACCGCGTCGAAGAATTGGCATTGGAGCGCCCGACCAGTGCCGGATGCCTGACCGAACTGCCGGATGGCAGCGTCGCCGCAGCCACCCGCATGGGCACAGTGTTGTTGCGCAATCCTGCAGGCACCTGGCGCAGGCTGGGCAGCGACCAGATCGAGTCCCTGAACTGCGTGCAGCCGGTCCAGATGCCGGACGCAGACTTCCTGGCCTTCGGCGAGTTCGGCACCCTGCTGCGCCACGCGCCGGGACAAGACAAGCTGGTGTCGGTCAACACCGGCAATCTACCGTACGGAAACCTGATCGCCCTGGCCGGCAATGTGAACGCAGGCTGGTACATCGCCGTGCGGCGCAAAGGCGAAATCACCATCTACCACTCGGCCAGGCTGGAAGGCGGCGACTGGAGCAAGATGTTCAGTGAAGGCGTGCACGGCTCCGCGTTTGGTCCCGGCTCCTGGTTCTGGATGCGTGACACGGGCAACGGCTTCCTCTATGCAACGTCCGAAGGCTCGGTCCATTTGTACGACTATGCCACCCGCCAATGGACCAAACGGCCGACACCTAAAGCAGGCCGCGTGGACCGCTTCCGCATCAGCGGCAATGGCATGTGGAGCGCCGTCACCGGCGGCCGCGGCTTGATGACCTACGGCTCGAAGGACTCTTACATCTCGCTGGACCAGGGAAAGACCTGGAACCAGATGGAGGTTTCCAGTACAGCCAGCCCGATCCCCCTTACCCAGCGTGTCGATGGCGCACTGCTGCGTTTTGACGGCAACGCATGGCGCAAGCTCAAGCTGCAAGCCAGCACGGACATGGGCAAGACCTGGACCACATTGACCGACGAGCCGCAATCGCGTGACCTGGTCACCCTCAAATCCGGCGAGATCCTGGGCCTGGTCTGGAACGAACGCCTGCCGGCACGATTCGAGGTTTCCAAAGACGGCGGCAAGACCTGGGCCGACGAATTCGTCGAGTAATGCCCTGCCGCGCCATCATCGGTGGTGGCGCGGCAAATCACGCGACGGCGCCAGGAGCGCCGCCGCTCCGGCCCTAATTCATGCCTTCGAGGGCCGGGCCAATTTGCGACACCAGCAGCGCCCTTTGCTTGGCACGCACCCGCACACCGTTACCGACGCGTTTCGCATCGACCAGCGCATCGGGCGAGAAGTGCTCCTTCACGTAGGCCTCCATCTTGTCCGCATCAGCAGCATTGACCGAGGTGGCAACAATGGCTGGATACATGCGGTTGCCCGCCACTGAATCCTGGTTCTTCAGCAGCGCCTCGCGGTGTTCAACCGCGAACGACCACGCCTGGTCGACGTGTTCCGCCGCAGCGACGCTCGGCACCACCATGCTGGTCAGCTGGATCGGCAACTCGGGCGACAGCGCGATCTGCAATGTACGTTCGGACAGCTTGGGATCCAGCGCCGAGGCCAGGGAACGCGCAAAACGATTGCGCTCCTCGACCGACTGCGCCTTCAGCGCCAGGCCCTTGAGCGCGTCGTATGTCGACTCGTCCGCATAGCGTCCCACCACCGACATCACGAAGCCGAGCGAAGACGGCGGCAGGCTGGCCGGATCCGCCAGGTAGCGCTGGAAGCGCGCACGGGCTTCGGCAATCACCTTCTCGTCGCCAGTGCGGGCCAGCACGCCGGCCAGTGCGGTGCGCAACTGGCGGTCCTCGACGGACTCGCCCGGCTTTTCTTCCCAACCCAGCGCCTGGAACTTCGGCAGCACCAGCGCGGCGATGTAGCGGCCAAGCTTGGCGCGCTCTGGCGTGCCTTGGGCCAGGTTATACAGGCTACCCAGGTTGCTCAACATAGCGCCCCAGACGGCAAGGCGCGGTTCGTCCTTGAATTGGCTGGCAAGGGACAGGTAGCGCGCAAGCGGAATGCGCTCGCTCACCACCATGGCCCAGGCGTCGCCCAGCAGCTTGACGCGGCTCGCGTCAGGCAGCTTGGTAGCCATCGCAGCCAGCGCATTGAAGCTGGCATCGTCATATTGCACGCGGTAATAGCCGACGCTGTCCGGATCGACGATCAGCTGGCCATCGCAGCCGGGACGAGTTACTGTGGTGCTGGCGCCAGACAGCAAGGTATATTCCGCCTTGCCGCCAACCGTTCCCAATGCAACCGGGATATGCCACAGGCGCTGCGGCACCGGGCTGCCATCCAGCACGAACGGCTGCTGGGTCAAGGTGACCTTGCGCTGGCCTTTTTCGCAGCTCTGCGCAACTTTCACCACGGGCACGCCGGCCTGGGTGGTCCAGTCGGACGCCAGCTTGGCAACCGGCTTTCCGGACGCCTTTTCCAGCGCCGCCCACAGGTCCGCCGTCGTCGTGTTGGAATACTGATGTTTCGCCATATAGGCCTGGATGCCTTTGCGGAAGGCGTCCTCGCCAAGATAGGCCTCGAGCATTTGCAGGAAAGCCTGCCCCTTGCCGTAGGTGATGGCGTCGAACGCGCTGTTGGCCTGCTCCTCGTTCTCGATCCTGGCCTGGATCGGGTGCGTGGTGGCGCGCGCATCAAGGTTCATTACCCCTTCGCGCTCAACCATCGCCTCGAGCTGGACGCGCCATTCCGGATGGAACCTGGCCGTAGCCTTGGTGCCCATCCAGGAGGCGAAGCCTTCGTTGAGCCAAAGGTTGTCCCACCAGGCCATAGTGACCAGGTTGCCGAACCACTGGTGGGCCATCTCGTGCGCAGTGACCGAATAGACCAGTTGCCTGGTGCTGTCCGGGTTCTTCTTCGCGTCGTACAGCAACGTCGCTTCGTTGTAGACAATGCCACCCCAGTTTTCCATCGCACCGTTCATGCCGGGAATGGCGATCTGGTCCAGCTTGGCCAACGGATACGGCACGCCGAAATAACTGTTGTAGTAGTGCAGCAGCTCTTTGGATGCGTCCAGCGCGAACTGGGTCGAAGCCTCTTTGCCGACGGTCGAGACGACGCCGATTTCGACGCCATCCTGCGTCGCCACGTTGCGCGCCATTTCACCCGCGACCAGCACGAACAGATAGCTTGGCATCTTTGGCGTGACCCCGAAGGACACGCGCTGCAGGCCATTCGGCAAGCTCTCCTGCTTTTCGGCAGGGGTGTTGGAGAAGGCCTTGAAGCTGCCCGGCACGTCCACCGTCAGCTTGAACCTGGCGCGGAACGACGGCTCGTCCCAGGTAGGCAGCAGGCGGCGCGCGTCGGTCGGCTCCATGGTGGTTGCCAGCAGGGACTTGTCGTCCGCACCATTCTTGTATTTCAGATAGAACAGGCCGCGTGGTTCGCGGTTGACGACGCCGCGGAATTTGAGCGCGAGCGAGTATTTGCCAGGTGCCAGCGGTTTGGCCAGATTGAAGCTGAGGGTCTGCGCCTGTTTGTCGAGCACTGGCTCCAGCCTGGTTTCAGCCAGGCCATTGCCGCTCAGGCTCGCCGCATCGATCTCCATGTTCAGCGCATTGAGCATGATGCGGGACGTGGCCTTCTTCACCTCGATCTCCACCGTTTCCGAACCGCTGAAAGTGTTGCTTGCCACATCCGGCACCAGGTGGGCCGTGTATTGGATCGGCACCACGTCCTTGGGCAACTTGCCCGGCGTGGCGGCAAAGTTGAATGGCGTTTCAGCTTGGGCGCCAATGGCGGCCAGCGACAAAGCAAGTGCGGTCAGGGGAAGTCTCATGGATTCTCTCTTTTGAATGGCGCGGATTGGCCAGCGTGCATTCTATGAACGCGCAGCAGCCTATGGCCCCCAATTGCGACAAACGGTCAGTTTGGCGTACCGAATTGCAAAAAGCGCCACCCAAGCCGTTGCCTGCGGCGGCTTCCGCCGGTAACAATTGCTTACCGGCGAAACATTTTCTGCGTCACCGTATTTGGTTTCCAGGCCGTTTTGAGAGCAAGCGCCAATGATGGCGATTTCAGGAGCAAAGAAAATGGAAAACAGCGCACGCACCAAAATTCATCCAATGATTGTGGCCGCAGCAGCATCCGTAGCGCTTGTAAGCCTGGTGGGCGCAGCATCGATTGCAGGCCTTCTGCCAAACTCGCATGCAACCGCGATGCCCAGCGAAGTCCCGCCACCGGTAGCAGTGGCTGCAACACCTGCGCCTGTTGTGGCGCCGGCGCCTGAACCGAAAGTTCGCAAGGTCGTCGAGCACAAGACCGTAATTCACCGGACATATGCGCCGAGCCAACGCGTTGCGGCAGCGGAGCCGCAACTGGCCTCGCCGTCGGCAGCACCTGCCCCGGCGCCTGCACCGGCACCGGCACCGGCACCGGCACCGCAGAATAGCGCACTTGGCATCGGCATCGGTGCGGTGGTGGGTGGCTTGATCGGTAACCAGGTCGGCGGCGGCAATGGCCGTAAGCTGGCGACCATCGCCGGTGCGATCGGTGGCGGCTATGTGGGCAACGAAATCGCCAAGCGCAATCAGCAGCAACCGCAACAGTAATGGCGCTCCGCTGCTTGCCGGAGGCCGAAAAAACGGTCTCCGGCAAGTCGGCCCGCTTCAGATATGCAGCGCGTGCCCCAGGGCGCGCAGCGCAGCCTCCTGGATCGCCTCGCCCAAAGTAGGATGGGCATGAATCGTTCCTGCCACGTCCTCCAGCGTTGCCCCCATCTCGATGGACTGCGCAAATGCGGCTGACAGCTCGGACACGGCCTTGCCAACTGCCTGCCAGCCGACGACCAGGTGATTATCCCTGCGCGCCACCACCCGCACAAAACCGTCCTTCGATTCGAGCGACATGGCGCGTCCGTTGGCCGCGAATGGAAACAAAGCCTCGATGCAATCGATTCCCTGCGCCCGTGCCTGCTGGGGGGTGGCCCCCACCACAACCACTTCCGGGTCGGTAAAGCACACCGCCGCAATCGCCGCCGGGCTGAAATGTCGGCGCTTTCCGCTGATGATCTCGGCGACCATCTCGCCTTGCGCCATGGCGCGATGCGCCAGCATCGGTTCGCCGGTCACGTCGCCAATGGCCCACACATCTCGCATCGAAGTACGGCACTGGTCGTCCACCTTGATGAAGTGACCGTCCATGTCGATGCGCAGCTTTTCCAGGCCAAAACCGCGCGTGTTCGGACGCCGCCCCACTGCAACGAGCACCTGGTCCGCCGCCAATGCTGACTCTTCGCCGGCGGCATTCCTGATGCGCACCGAGCCACCCTGCTCGCCCAGGCCGAGCACCGAGCTGCCCAAATGTGTTTCAATGCCCAGTCCCTTGAGCGCTATGGCGACCGGACGGGTCAACTCCGCGTCGTAGGCCGGGAGGATGCGTTCCTGCGCTTCCACCACATGCACCTGCGCCCCAAGCTTGGCGTACGCAATCCCCAGTTCAAGGCCAATATAGCCGGCCCCCACCACAAGCAGCTTGCCCGGCACGGTCTTGGGCGACAACGCCTCCGTTGCGCTGATCACCGGCCCACCGAAAGGCATGAAGGGCAGTTCGGTAGCGTGCGAACCGGTGGCCAGCAACAGATGCTCGCAGCCGATGCGCTGCGGACTCTCGCCATCGCGCAGCACTTCAACCGTCTTGCCATCGACGATATTGGCCCAGCCTTTGACGACGCGCACGCCGCTCTTCTTCAGCAGTGCGGCCACGCCGCCGGTCAGGCGCCCTACGATGCCGTCTTTCCAAAGCACCGTCTGGCCAATGTCGATCCGGGGCGCCTGCACTGAAATACCCAGCGCCGAGCCGCTCGCGTAGTGGCTGGCTTTCTCAAATTCCTCCGCCGCGTGGATCAGCGCCTTGGAGGGAATGCAGCCGACATTCAGGCAGGTGCCGCCCAGTTCACCCGCTTCAACCAGCGTAGTGGGTATGCCCAGCTGGCCTGCGCGAATGGCCGCGATATAGCCGCCAGGACCGCCGCCGATCACCAGCAGCGTAGTGGTGTGTTGATTCATCGATTACTCCACAAAGAGCATCGCTGGACATTCCAGCAAGGCGCGGATGGCTTGTATGAATTGGGCGGCATGCATGCCGTCCACAACGCGGTGGTCGAACGAGGACGACAGGTTCATCATCTTGCGCACCACCAGCCCGCCCTGGCGCACCATGGGCCGCTCCACGATCTTGTTCACGCCGATAATGGCCACTTCCGGATGGTTGATCACCGGCGTGGTGACGATGCCGCCCAGGGCGCCCAGGCTGGAGATGGTGATTGTCGAACCGGACAACTCGTCGCGCGCGGCTTTGCCGGTGCGCGCGGCATCGGCAAGCCGTGCGATCTCCGCGGCGCACGACCACATATCGCGCGCCTCTGCATGGCGCATTACCGACACCATCAGGCCCGCATCGGTTTGCGTAGCGACGCCAAGATGAACGGCGCCGTACTGCGTCACGACGCCTGCATCATCATCGAAGCGGGCATTCATCTGCGGGAACTGGCGCAGCGCAACCACCAGCGCGCGTGCCAGCAAAGGCAGCACGGTCAGCTTGCCGCGCTCTTTCCCCCATTGCTCGTTCAGGCGCAGGCGCAAGCTCTCCAGCTCGGTGACGTCGATTTCCTCCACATATGAGAAGTGCGGGATGCGGCGCTTGGATTCCTGCATCTTCTGCGCGATCTTGCGGCGCAGGCCGATCAAGGGAATGGCTTGCTCTGTGTGGACCTCGCGGTAGCCGCCGGCTACGGCCGACGGTGCGCCCTGCACGCCGCGCGCGGCGTAGGCGTCAAGGTCGGCGTGCTGGATGCGTCCGGCCGGGCCGCTGCCGTGCACGAACTGCAGTTCGACACCCATGTCCCAGGCGCGCTTGCGTACAGCCGGCGAAGCGAGCGGCCGTTCGCCCGGTTCGCGCGCTGCACGGGCCGCTACGGGCTGGGAGCCATGCGGCGCAGGCGCAGCCGGTGCTGCAGCAGGCGGGAATGCCGCCGGCGGCGCTCCCGGCTCCATGGATGCAGCTACCGCCGCGACAGCCGCTTGCGCCCTGGCCGCAGGAGGAACCGGCGCCGGCGGCGCGCCCGCCGTGGCGCCAGCAGGCTGCGGCTTCACGTTGCCCGCCCCCTCAACTTCAATATGAATCAGGTCCGCCCCCACTGCCATCACCTGCCCCGCCGCGCAGCCAAGCAACGCCACGGTACCGTGCACCGGCGATGGAATCTCAATGGTGGCCTTGTCGGTCATGACATCCGCCAGGATCATGTCTTCGGTGACTGCATCGCCCACCTTGACATGCCACATGACCAGTTCGACTTCTGCAATGCCCTCGCCAATGTCAGGCATCTTGATGACGTGAATACCCATCGTTATGCCTCCACCGTACGTTTGAATGCCGCGCCAACGCGCGCCGGCCCCGGAAAATACGCCCACTCCTGCGCGTGCGGATAAGGTGTATCCCACCCCGTCACGCGCTCGATCGGCGCTTCCAGATGGTAGAAGCAATGTTCCTGCACCAGCGACACCAGCTCGGCGCCGAAGCCGCAAGTGCGCGTCGCCTCATGCACCACTACGCAACGTCCTGTTTTCCTGACCGACTCGACAATCGTTTCCAGGTCCAGCGGCCACAGGCTGCGCAAGTCGATGATTTCAGCATCGATGCCGGTCTCGCGCGCAGCGGCCTCGCACACCCATACCATGGTGCCGTAAGCGAGCACCGTCAGCTGCTTGCCCGGCCGGAATACAGCCGCCTTGTCCAGCGGGACCGTGTAATAGCCCTCGGGCACTTCGCCCAGCGGATTCTGCGACCATGGCACCACCGGCTTGTCGTGGTGGCCGTCAAACGGCCCGTTATACAGCCGCTTCGGCTCCAGGAAGATCACCGGATCGTCATTCTCGATCGACGAAATCAGCAAGCCCTTGGCGTCGTACGGATTCGAGGGCATCACCGTGCGCAAGCCGCATACGTGGGCAAAAACAGCCTCCGGGCTTTGGCTGTGGGTCTGGCCGCCATAGATGCCGCCACCGCAAGGCGTACGGATCGTGATGGGCGCGGTAAAGTCGCCCGCCGAACGGAAGCGCAGGCGCGCCGCCTCCGACACGATCTGGTCATAGGCCGGATAAATGTAGTCGGCGAACTGTATTTCGATGCACGGCCGCAGGCCATACGCCCCCATGCCGATGGCCACGCCAACGATACCGCCTTCCGAAATCGGCGTATCGAATACGCGCGATTTCCCGTATTTCTTTTGCAGGCCTTCGGTGCAGCGGAACACGCCGCCAAAGTAGCCCACGTCCTGGCCAAAGACCACCACATTCTCGTCCTTCTCCATCATCACATCCATCGCGGAACGCAGCGCCTGGATCATGGTCATGGATGTTTTCACTGTATTTTCCGCCATCTCAGATCCCCAGTTGCTGACGTTGCACGCGCAAGTGTTCCGGCAATTCCTTATAGATGCCGTCGAACATTTCTGCAGGACTGAAGGTGTGGCCGCTAGCCATGGTGCCGTATTGTTCGGCCTCCTTCTGCGCGGCCAGCACTTCCGCCTCCAGCAGCTTTTGCGTTTCTTCGTGCTCCTGTTCGGACCATGCGCCGGCCTTGATCAGGTATTGCTTCAGGCGGGCGATCGGGTCGCCCAGCGGGAAATGCGACCAGTCGTCGCCGGGGCGGTACTTCGATGGATCGTCTGAGGTCGAATGCGGGCCAGCCCGGTAGGTAACCCACTCGATCAGGCACGGTCCCAGATTGCGGCGGGCCCGCTCGGCGGCCCAGCGCGATGCCGCATACACGGCCAGGAAATCGTTCCCATCGACGCGCAACGAGGCGATGCCGCAGCCGACGCCACGCGCGGCAAAGGTCGTATCCTCGCCGCCGGCAATGGCCTGGAAGGTCGAGATAGCCCACTGGTTGTTGACCACATTGAGGATGACTGGCGCGCGGTATACGTGGGCGAAAGTCAGGGCGGTATCGAAGTCGGCTTCCGCCGTCGCGCCGTCGCCGATCCATGCCGACGCAATCTTGGTATCGCCCTTGATCGCCGAAGCCATGCCCCAGCCCACCGCCTGGATGTACTGCGTCGCCAGGTTGCCGGAAATGGAGAAGAAGCCTGCCTTCTTGACCGAATACATGACCGGCAATTGGCGACCCTTGAGCGGATCGCGTTCATTCGACATCAGCTGGCAGATCATGTCGACCATCGGATAGTCGCGCACGACAAGAATGCTTTGCTGGCGATAGGTGGGGAAGCACATGTCGTCGACGTTCAGTGCCAGCGCTTGCGCGGTGCCGATCGCCTCTTCGCCCAGGCTTTGCATGTAAAACGACATTTTTTTCTGGCGCTGCGCCATCAGCATGCGGCTGTCGAAGATGCGGGTCTTCATCATGGCGCGCAGGCCCTTGCGCACTACTTCGATATCGATTTGCGGTATCCAGGGCCCGACTGCATTGCCCTCGGCGTCGATTACGCTGATCAGGGAGTACGCAAGATCGCGCGTATCCATGGGAGCCACGTCGACCTCGGGACGGCGCACTGCACCGGCCGGTGACAGGCGGAGATAAGAAAAATCAGTTGCACAGCCTGGACGTCCCGTGGGTTCGGGCACGTGCAGGCGAAGTGGTTCGCCCTTGCTCATTCAGATTCCTTCAGTTGCGATGGTGACGCAGAATCAATCCCGGCAGGGCCTGCGGCGGGTAGCCTCGGCCTTCCTGGACCATGGAACCGCCCGCCGCGGATCGCACGGCGGGCACGAAAAAACATTTCCTCGAAAGCAATGGTAGCGTAGCACGCTTTTCCGGAGCAAAGGGTCACAATTAAAGTTTCATTAATGATGTGTCGTTAAGCCGGTATGAGCTCCATATCCGCCCTCTCCAACTGGCAACCGGCCACCCGCTACCACGTGGCCCCATCCGGCCGCAACGCCAATCCTGTCCTTGCCAGGCTTGACGCCGCGTCGTCGCCGCCTTCAACCATCGTCACGCTGAGCCCAGAAGCGCTCGCTGCCGCCTCTGCGCCCATTGCGACGAGCCTACGCTACCAGGACCTTGGCGCCGACATGCTCAAGCAGCTCGGTTCCGGCGCGGTGATTCCGCTGGACCATGCGAAGTTGCCGGATGCAGTCGACAACAAGTTCACGCTGAGTATCACCACCCGCAGCGGCGCCCAGGTCGACCTGACGCTGGCCAATGTAGACGACGAGATGATCTACCAGGTCAGCTCAAGCGCCAAACTGGATCAGGATGAACGTGAAGCCCTGTCCAGGCTGGCAGCGGGCTTCCAGGCTGCAATCGACGGCATGGCGGGAACGAACCCGCAGGTCCGGCTAAGCGGCCTGACGCAATTCGATAGCAGGTTTGTGCAGTCAATCGACTTCCGCGCGGAAGTGGCTGGCCCTGACGCCACTTCGCGGACTCTGGACTTGCACATTGACGACTCCATGCGGAAAGCGAGCATTGGCGGCCCAGATGGACACGCTGAAGTGAGCGTGGACACGAGCACACTGGAACACCTGGGCACCAGGAAGCAGCAGTCAAAAGCCATCAACAATTATCTTGCCCAATTCGACCAGGCGGTAGCGCGCGGGCACGGCGACAAGCAGTTGATGTCCATGTTCAAGGACGCATTCTCCGACATCAACCGAACAGCCATTGCCGAAGACCGCGACGACTTCCTCCGTACGCCATCGAAGTGGCAACTGAACGCCGACGACCGCTCCACGCTGACCGGCCTTTCCGATTTCAGTGCGGCCGTCACCCAGACACCCAAATCCAGCAATCCACTGAAAGCCTGGGAGCAGGACACCTTCTCCTATGACGTATCGCAGGCAACCAGCGTGGATGGGACAAGCCCCGACGACCGCAAGATCGCCCAGTCCCAGCAATCACACCTGAGCGCCCAGTTCCATACAGACATCGGCAAATCCAGTCCGCCATGGTTCGACGGCACCCTGCAGACCCAGAACTATGAGTACCATCAGGTTGAGGACAGCGCGCGCAGCAATGTCTCGCTCAATTACCTCAAGGGCAAGCTAAGGAAAGCCAGCCTGGAACAAACGGCCAGCCAGACCGAGCAAGTGAAGACCATCATCCTCGGCAAGCTGAAGTCGGAGAAATCAATCCCGAGCCAGCAGTCACTCGTGCGGGACCTGCTCCCCTCGCTCACCTCCTATGAACACATCAAAGGCGATGACGCGCTGAACGACTATATTTACCTGCTGGGCTCACCAGGCGAACTCGTGGCGCGCAACGAGCAATTCTAAGTATCAGGCCACCGGCGGAAAGCGAAAGGCGGCATGCGGTAACGGCAGTACCTCCTGGGCGATCGAGGCGGCAAGCGACATGCCTCGTTCGCTATTCGTGAGAACCACAAAGCCATCTTTCGAAGTGGTCGACGCCATCGCAAACGCACGGAAACCCGGGTTGTTACCCCATTGCCAGATAAAGATTCCCTCCGCGCCTCGCTCGATCCCCCAGCCAAGCCCCCACTCCAGTCCAAGCGGCTTGCTTACTTCAACTGGCCTGGCAAGCGCCATCTGCACCATGGCATCCTCTGTCAAAAAAGCGGACATGAAGCGCGCATAGTCAGATGCGGTGGTGTAAAGGGTGGATGCGGCCAGGCCGCTTTGAAAACGGGCCCGCCGCGAGAGTCCCAGGTACATCCTGCCGGCGACGGCCCGCCGATCGAATGCGTCCCGCCATACCAGGCTCGTATCGCTCATTCCCAGCGGGGTAAAAACTTGCTGGTCCAGATAGGCGGCAAGCTCTGTCCGGGCGATTGCCTCCATGATGGCCTGCAAAAGCACATAGCCTTCGCCGGAATAGCTCCAGCCCTGCCCCGGTTCCGAGATGAAGGCCAGCGGTTTGCCGGACCAGTTCGGAAAGCCGGAACTGTGGTTCAGCAACTGGGCCACGGTGACCCGCTCCAGCGTCTTCGCGGGAACAAGATCGAAGGAGTCATGCACTGATCGCCGCAAGGGAGCATGGAAGTGCCGATAGCCGTCGGGAAGATAATGCGACACCGGGGCAGCCAGATCAAGCCGGCCCGCCTGCACCATCTTCAGCGCTGCGAAGGCAACTACCGGCTTGGTCAGCGACGCGGCCTGGAAAATCGCATCGGGCGCACCAGCTACGGCCTGGGTTGATACCGGCTGTCCCGCGCGCAGAACCGCATACGCCGCTGCACTGACGTTGAGCTTCTTCGCAAACTCCTGGAGCGAGGCATCGCGCCGCAACTCTATGCCGCTCGCGCAAGAAGCGAGAAGCGGAAGGCCCGCACCAGCCATCAGAAATACGCGTCGGTCCATCGTCGGCTTTCACTGGGTATGAATGTCTTGCAGGATGTCTTGACTACCCTGCCATCTTTGTCGAAGAGAATCTTCAACTCCGTGATCCTGGTATCTGAATTGACCATACAACATGCAATATTAGGAAGAACTTAAGGAGCCGGCCGATAGTGCGCCAGGATCGATTGGATGACGCCACGGGCCTTAAGCGTAGCAATCGCCTGATTCAGCTCCCGGACGCCAAGCTTCCCGTGCGCAGGAACCGCACAGAAGGTATCGAAGTCCGTTATCTTCAGGTTATGGGAAGCCAGGCGCGCCCGTTCCGGATGCACTTTGCGCTGGTAGTCGAAATAGATTCGGTTCGTGAAAATGAGATCGAAGCGCCCGAGCAGCAGCTTTTCCAGGTTCTGGCTGTCGTTCGCAGCATTATCACGCACGATTTGCGGCTGCAAGTGCTCAACTTCCGGATACCGGTAGCCGCGGATCGTACCGACCCGCAGGCCTGCGATAGCGTTCAAGGAGGCTGGCACAGCTGTCTCACGCCGCATGGCGACGATCATCCGATTTGAAATAATCGCCTCAGACCAGAGGAACGTCTGGTTGTCGAGCCATTCGGGCCGCAGGTCGCACAGCAAGTCGGCGTGGCCGCGCAACAGCGCGCCCTCCACCCGGGTACGCGGCAGGATCAGGTATCTTGGCTCGAGGTGCAGCAGCGCGCCCAACTTGTCCCCGAATTCCTTGAGTATTCCTCCTTTCAACTGTTCGTCGCGGATGTCTGTCATTGGCATGCCACTGCCGCTGGAAATTGCCATAACCAGCTCAGTTGCAAATACGGTCTTTGAAATGAGAAGAAAGGCGAACAGGAAATTGCGCGTGAAAGACATCGTGAATCCGAGAATCCGTTTTTTCTGATGATAGCGCCAATGGACCTGGCTTTAAGCGCACCAGGCAAGTGAAAACAAAAAAAGCCCTCAGGGCTAACCCTGCCTTTAACCAACAATCACAAGTTCGACTGCACGATGGTCGTTCCAGTCAGCCCCCGCCCAAGCATCACGTCATCGTTAAATATTGGCTCCGATTACCGACGAATCCATACCGCGAACGGCCGCAGCACAGTATAAGATTTGCATCACTCGCACGCCCCGTTAACTTTGCCGTACTTTGAGAAAGGATCGACCTTGACACTGCTGCCCTCCCATCTGGCGCGCCACTTCATCGCCACCGCATTCTGCCTGTCTTCGTTCGCCCTCGCCGCGCCTGCCTCCGCCGGCCCTGATTGGGCAATTGACGTCGCCGGCGGCGAAGACCATCCCTTAATCCAGCGCTATAACAATTCCTGGATGATGGCCTACAAGAAGATTGGCTTCGACCAGACGACATTCCCGGGCAAACTGGGTTTGGACAGCCACAATGAGTTCATCAGCCCGATCACGGTGGAAGGCCAGATTACCCGCATGGTGTATTTCGCACCGCTCGGCAAGACGCCACTGGAAGTGCATCGCAACTATGAACAGGCACTGAAGGCCGCTGGCTTCAAAGCCATTATCAGTTGCACCCCGCGCGACAAAGGTTGCGAACATATGCGTTACGGTTTTGACGACCATTACAGCAGCATGAAGGAAGCCGATTTCCGCGCCAACCGGGCACGTCATCCGGAAAAATCCGCGTTGAACAACCAGATGTTTTCGCTGGGTGGCACGAATATGCTCGGCACCGACGATCTCTACTTTTCCTACGGGACCCTGACCAAGGATGGCAATACGCTCCACGTGATGCTCAATACCGGCAAAGTATATCGCACCGATTTCACCACCACTTACATCGAAATCGCGGAGCCTCAAGCCATGCAAGGCGGCCAGGTGACCGTCAATGCAGACACGTTGAAGACTGCATTGCAATCCAGCGGAAAAATCGCCCTGTACGGCATCTATTTCGATACCGGCAAGGCGGAGATCAAAGCCGCGGAGTCGAAGACACAACTGGACGAGATGGCGAAACTCCTCAAGAGCCAGCCCGCGCTCAAGGTCTACATCGTCGGCCACACGGATAACCAGGGCAACCTTGACGCCAACCAGGCATTGTCGCAGCAACGTGCGCAAGCCGTGGTCGCTGCGCTTTCCAGGCAATACCAGATCGCTGCTACACGCCTGGCGAGCAAAGGCGTTGCCAGCCTGGCGCCCGTCGCTCCGAACACGGATGAAGCTGGACGCGCCAAGAACCGCCGGGTGGAACTGGTGGTTCAATAAGCATTCTCGCCGTCGCGCCGCCCAGCTGGCGGCGCAACGCAACTGTCAGTACGCCTGGTAGAAAGGAATCTTCAGGCGCACTGGCCGCACGTCAAGCCGCGCATCGAAGATCGAATAATCCTTATCGTCCAGGTCCGCGCTATCCCAGCCACGTGTCTGCTCGTCGCGCCGAAGCATGAACTCGAAACCCAGGTCCGGGGCGGGATCGGCCACCGGCGCATCGGGCAACTGCTCGAGGTCGAAGGCGATGCCGCGAACGTGATCGCGCGGACCGTCGACCAGTTGCGTCAATGCGCGCAGGATCGCGTTCTCACCCAGGATGTCGGTAAACGCGGGACGGACAAATTCCAGCTCGGGGACGAAGCCGGGCTGGCGAAATTTGATTTCGCCCTTGGCCTGCTTGGCCGCCAGCACCTGGCCTTTCAACTTTCCCAGGTCATAACGATCACCATTATCGAGATAGGAAATCCGTACGTTGCGCACGTTCACGGGCCCCGGTTCCTGCGTTGCCTGGCGCAAGTCCAGCAAGAGCGCGCCGCTGCTGCCGACGATTTCGATTTCGCTGCCGTGGATGATTGCTGCAGTATTCTCGTCGACGCCAAGACCCACCTTGTAGCCTTTGGCCAGCATCAGCGCCAGCATGCGTCCCACCCTGCCGCGCTTGAGGAAGTGCTGGTCGATGAACAGCTGGTCGCCAACAAACCCCAGCCCCCGGTCGATTTCCTTGCCATCGCGCATGACGCCCTTCATCACCTGCACCGAATTCATCGCATCGCGGAACATCGTTCTGCTCATGATGGCGGCGCCGGCACTGCTGCCGGCAATGACGCCGCCGCGCAGCTGCAACTCGCGCACGGCCTGAAGCACAGGGGACGCGATCCCGTCCGGGTTGAGCACATCGGCCGTGCGGCCCTGCTCGCCACCGGTAAAGAACACGCCTGTGGCGGCGCGGATCTTCGCCAGGTTGGCCGGGTCGGCCGCTGCCCGGCGAGCGGACTCGAGCGTCTCGCCGGCCCAGCAAGGGGCGATCTTCAACAATTCAGCCTGGGCACCACGGCGCCGCAGCTGTTCCACTGCATCCGCTCCCGACAATTCAGGCTGCGACGATGCGCTGGGGATCACCACAAAGCGTGCCGCAGGACCGCCGGCCAGTTGCACCAGCCGCTGGCGCACTGCTTCATTATCCGAGCGTATCGAGCCGCCCATCGGTACCACGGTGCCTGCGACAGGCTGGAACGCCAGCGGCTGCGAAACCTCCGCGGCATTCCCAACAGTACCAAGCATTTGTGCCCCCAGTAGCGCCGCGCATCGCAGCAGTATCGACATGATTTTCAATTGCAGCCCCTTCACAACTTTGGAATTCCCGTCCATGTTGCCATTGATCGGACAGTGGGAGCCCGCGGCCCTTATTGCCTTCGTTGCAACAATGCCACAGGTTTATTGCACAGGGCGAGTTCCGGCGCGCGCAAGCCGGGCAAAGTTGCTTACACTGAAATAGTTCCATGACAACTCGGTGACGCAAGCCCATTGCTTGCAGATGAATACCAACTTATGAGGACTGATCGCATGAAAATACCTGGCAAGCACAAGGCATCGGCTTTCCGCCGCTCCCACTGCACCCATGCTGTTTTACTCGCACTTGGCACCATGGGCTTGAGCGCTTACGCCCAGACCATGCCGCGCGTGGAGATCACCGGCTCCAGCATCAAGCGCATCGAGGGCGAAGCAGCGCTGCCAGTCGAAATCATCAAACGGGAAGATATTGAAAAAACCGGCGTGACTACTGCTGCCGAACTGATGCAAAAAATTTCCTCGAATGTCGGCGGCCTGACCGATGGCACCAGCACCAGCGACGTGATGGGCGGGCAGCGCGGCTTTAACGGCGCCAACCTGCGCGGCCTGGGTGTCTCGAGCACGCTGGTCCTGCTGAACGGCCGGCGCATGGCCAACTTCGCCAGCCCAGGCGACAATTCCGGTGTCGACCTGAACAACATCCCGGCCGGCGCGATCCAGCGCGTGGAAGTGCTGAAAGATGGCGCATCGGCGATTTATGGCACCGACGCCATGGGCGGCGTGATCAACTTCATCACCCGCAAGGATTACCGGGGTGGCGATGCCAGCGTGTACGCGCTGCGTACGGACGAAGGCGGCGGCGGCAAGAGATCGGCCACGCTGTCGGGCGGCTTCGGTGATCTGAGCACCGACCGCTATAACGTGTTCGGCGCACTGGACGTGCAGAAGACGGACCGCCTGGCCAGCTCGCAACGCAAATTCATGCAGGAGTACAGCCTGCCCGACCGCCTGTCGCCACAGCTGTCCAGCTACAGTTTCCCGGCCAACGTCGACCTCACAGCAGCCCAACTGGCGACCCTGAACAATTCAAGCTACCTGAAGGGCTCCGGCCCCGGCGGCACCTGGGTGCCATCGCCGGGCCGCCGCGTCAACTTCGGCAAGGAATCTTGCGTGAACGGCAGCCCGAACGTGGTGCGTCCGCTCGGCCCCGGCGGCACGGAAGGCTGCTCCTTCAACTACATGGGCGACTCGGAAGTCTATCCGGACGCCAAAAAACGAAACTTTATCGGCCGTGCGACCTTCCAGGTGACGGATGCCCATCAACTGTTTGCGGAAGTCCTGCTAAGCAAAGCCGAAACCAGCTATGCCGCCTCGCCAGCCGTTTCGAGCAGCATCAATGGCACCACCACCGGCATCTTCCTGCCAGCCGACCTGCAAGCGAAGACCGGCATTACCACCCCTATCAACTTCCGCTTCCGCCTGACGGACGCCGGTCGCCGCACATCGGAAGTGACGAGTAAAGCATCGCGCTTCGTACTCGGTGCAACCGGCACGGTGGGCGACTGGGAATATGACACGGCCTTTAACCACAGCGTCAACAAGGCGACCGACCTGGACATCGATGGCTGGGTTTCGCGCAGCAAGATGCTGGCCGGTATCGCCAGTGGCCAGTACAACCCGTTTGTTCCGGCCACGGATGATTCAGGCCGCAAGTTCATGGACTCGATCAAAATCCACGATGCAGCGCGAATTTCCAAGGGTACCAGCGACAGCGTCGACGGCAAGCTGACCCGGCCTTTGATGGCGCTGGGCGGCGGCAATGCCATGCTGGCTGTCGGCGCCGAGCTGCGGCGTGAAAAGACCGAGTTCACTTCCACCGAAGCACTGCGCAGCAACGACGTGCAAGGTGACCGCTCCAGTTCCGACGAGTTGCTGGCCGATTCTTCCAACTCGCGCGACATCGCCGGCATCTACGCAGAGATCAGTGCGCCATTCAGCAAGGAATGGGAAGCCCAGTTCGCCGTCCGTTACGACCGCTATAAAGGCGTGCATGATCCACTGACCAACGTCACCACCTCGGCGCTGAACACTACCAATCCTAAAATTGCTGTCAGCTACCGTCCGAGCAAGGCAGTACTTGGCCGCGCTTCGTTCGGCACCGGCTTCCGTGCACCGTCGATTGCCGAAATGTTCCTGCCGGTGCGTTCCGATACCACGGCCAGTTTCGTGAAAGACCCGATCTCGGGAGAGGTTGCGCAGTTCGACGTGGACCGTTACGGCAACCCACAGTTGAAACCGGAAAAGTCGAAGCAATTTTCTGCCGGCGTTGTACTCGAACCCAACAAGAACTGGACCGCTAGCCTCGACTATTGGATCATTCGTAAAACCGACATCATTTCAGAAATCGGCGAACAGACCGTGTTCGACAACCCGGTCTACTACAACGATCCGGAGATCGTGGTCCGCGACGAAGATGGTTTCGTGTCCTTCCTGCAGTTCAAGAAGGAAAACCGCGGTAAGCTCAATACTTCAGGACTCGACCTTTCGCTCAACTGGTATGGCGATGCCACGTCGATGGGACGCTTCAGCGCCAACCTGAACGGCACGCTGATCACCAAATACAAGTTCCAGTCCGATCCACATTCGCCGATGACGAATGGCCTGGGCGTCTTCCGCGACGACAAGGCGGTACAGCGCTGGCGCCACAAGCTCAATATTGACTGGACCCAGGGTCCGGTGAACCTGAGCCTCGGCCACACCTTCTTCTCCAGCTACCGCGACCAGAATATTGAGGGCCTGGCCGACCCAGGCTGGAACGACCGCGACGTGAAGGCTTATTCGCTGTGGGACCTGACGGGCAGCTATGCGTTCAACAAGAACCTCAAGCTGCGCGCTGGCGTCATCAATATGTTCGATACGCCGCCGCCTTTCACCAACCAGTCGCGTTACTTCGAAGTGACCTGGGACCCAACCTACGGCGACCCACGCGCCCGCTCCTTCTTTGCCAACCTGCAGTACAAGTTCTAGATTCCCACTGGTGCCCTGCCGAACCTGATGGCAAGCAGGGCATCTCCAGCAGAATCATAAAGGCGTCTGGCATTTTTCATAATTGCAATTGAGCAATGTTTCCCGCAGGATATAGGGTTAGTTAACATTGCGGACCTTGCGATAATGAACAGACCAGCAAATCCACTTTTCCTGAGCGTCATCATGCTGCCACTCGCCCTAACTGGCTGCTGGCACAGATCTTCAGGAAGCCCGGCCGAAAATACGACAACGCCAGACAACCACATCATCGCGCCGCCTACTAGTGGAAGCATGGTCCCGCCAAGCGATGGGACTGCGCCACCATCCAGCGAGACGCCAATACCACCGCCCGCGGATACGAACGCGCCACCATCCTCAGGTACGGCTACGCCACCATCCTCGGGTACCACCACGCCGCCATCCTCGGGCACGACCGCGCCACCATCCTCGGGCGCGGCGACGCCGCCATCCTCTGGCATGACCACGCCACCATCCCCGGGCACGGCGTCACCATCTTCCCCGGGTACGGCCACGCCGCCATCCGCGGGTTCGACCACACCACCTTCCTCGGGTGCGGCCACACCGCCATCCACGGGTTCGACCACACCACCTTCCTCGGGGTCGAGCACGCCCCCCACCTCGATCCCGGCGGTGCCGCCTTCGAGCCCAAGCAGCGCGCCAGCTCCAAAAAACTATGCATGGTCGAACGCGCTGTTCGGTGCGGGTGGCTACGTTACCGGTATCACTTATCACCCTACAGTACAGGGACTGGCATATATTCGCACCGACGTCGGCGGCTTCTACCGTCGCAACCCCGGCAGCACGACATGGGTACCGCTCAACGATGACCTGGCTCGCGACGATAGGCAATTGGAGGGCGGCGCATCGCTGGCGATCGACCCGAACGACTCGCAGAAACTCTATGTGGCAGCCGGCATGTACTTGGCAGGTTCGGGACGCAACGCCGCCATCCTGCGCTCCAGCGACCGTGGCGCCAGCTGGTCGCGCACCGAACTTCCAATCCGCCTGGGAGGCAACTCGGATGGCCGGGGCACAGGCGAACGCCTGCAGGTAGACCCGAACAAGGGCTCCATCCTGTTCCTGGGCACGAATGAAAATGGACTGTACAAATCAAGCGATGGCGGCGTGAGCTGGTCGCAGGTATCGGGCTTCCCAACCAATACCGGCACGACCTTCGTCTTGTTTGACAAGTCCAGCAGCAGCGTGGGCACGGCCACCAAGACGCTGTACGTTGGCGTCGCAGCGAAAAGCGGCGAGGCACTATACCGCTCAACCGATGGCGGCACGACCTGGACGCCGGTGCCAGGCGGCCCGACCGGCCTGATGCCAATGCAGGCGGCACTGGATGGCGCCGGAAACCTGGTACTCGCCTACGCCAATGGCCTCGGCCCCAATAACATCACCGCAGGTGCAGTCTACAAGTTGGCGACCGCCAGTACGACCTGGAACAACATCACGCCAGCCACGCCAGGCAGCGGCCAGCCGTTCGGCTACAGCGGCCTGGCGCTCGATGTCCGCAAGCCCAACACCATCGTCGTATCGACCATCAACCGATCGTCCACCGGCGACGACCTGTACAAGTCGACCGATGGCGGCAGGACTTGGACCAGTCTGAACGCCATCAGCACGCATGCAGCACCCGCCAATCCCTGGCTCACCGCATATTACGGTGGCTCGCTGGCCGGCAAGATGGGCCATTGGATCAGCGACATCGAGATTGATCCGTTCAATTCCAATAACATCATGTACAACACAGGCTACGGCCTGTGGGAAAGCAATAGCCTCGGCAGCGCCACCGTGTCATGGCTCTTCAATGTCAGCGGTATCGAAGAGAGCGCGCTCACAGCGCCGCTGGTTTCCCCCAGCACTGGCGCGCACCTGTTTACCGCGCTGGCCGACGTCGCCGGCGCGCGTTACGACACATCCTTCAGCAGCAACGGCGGCTATTTCAGCAGCCCGAACGGTTCCAGCTACAGCGTCGATGTGGCGGAGCTCAACACCAATGTGGTGGCGCGCACGAGCAAGAATGCCCTCATGCTTTCTTCCGACAATGGCATCACCTGGCGCCAGTCAGCCGCCCTCGTTGGTTATGATGGCGGGCGTGTCGCGGTATCCGCGGCCGGAACGGCCCTGCTATGGGTGCCGGGCGGCCTGACTGCCCTTTATTCGACCAATGGCGGCGCCAGCTGGGCCGCATCGAAAGGCTATCCGGCAACGGGCGCCGTGGACTCGGGCAAATTCTTCGCTCCCATCGCAGACAAGGTCGCGAACGGCTACTTTTACACCTACGACTTCTCGGCCGGCACGATCCTGGAAAGCGCGAACAATGGCCAAAGCTTCGCGCCGATTTACACCGGGCTCGACGTCCTGCCTTCCGGATCGCAGCACCAGCTGGCATCCGTTCCCGGCTCGGTACGGCGCGACCTGTGGCTGGCGACGCCGAACGGCCTGTGGCACATCAACGGTGCAGGTGCGGCGCCGGTGAAGATCGCCAATGTGCAGGCCGCGTACGGCGTTGGATTCGGCATGGCCGCCGTTGGCAAGCCCTACCCTGCCGTCTATATCTCGGCCAGGATCAACAACGTGTCCGGCATCTATCAATCTCTCGATGCGGGTGCCACCTGGACCAGGATCAATGACGACAAGCACCAGTGGGGAGGCGCCAATTACGTCACCGGCGACATGCGCGTCTTTGGCCGTGTCTATGTTGGCGCAAACCGCGGCGGAGTGATCGTCGGCGACCTTCAATAGCTGGCCGGCGCCATCCCGCCGAGCGCGGGCGGCGCCCAGCTTTGCGCCAGCGGCTGTGGCTACAAGCACATGCTTTTCAAAACGCTACTTTTCAGCTGGTATTCTCCCTGCTCATTGCGCCAATAGCGTGCTGCCGCTTCACTGCCCAGAAAGTCCTGGCGGCGCTTCAATCTCCCAGCCCCGGCAACGGATTTCGAGATTACATAACGCAGGGCCCCGTTGGGATCCAAAATCACGGTGGAACCGCCCCAGACGGGATAGGCGGGGCCGCCGTCTTCCGGTTGCACACGGCACTCCTGGATCACTTCCGCCACCAGGTCGAACACGATCTGGCCATCCGGGCCGATGCGCCGCGCACTGCGGATCGATTCCACCACGGGCGGCTGGGCAAGCGCAATGCCAGGCGTATCCGACAACACGAGTCCAAATTCATTGGCCAGCTCGGGCCGGACTATGCAGCGCCCCAAGGCGTCGGCCTGCCGCAGCAGCTCCTTGGGGTCTGCGGCACAGGCGGGATCACCGGCGAAACGCAACTCCGCAAAACTCAAACCTGCCAGGAGAGGGAGGGAAATGCGTGGCGGCTTCCACACCAGGGTCTGTTCAGACGAGGTGCTTACGCCGCGTGGCACGATGCCGCGTCGCAGGAATGCATCGATCAGCGCTTCACGATAGGCCCACGGGTCGTCCGGCACCAGCTCACGGTCTGCCGTGATCATGGCCCGCAAGAATTCGCCAAACCGGATATCCACCGGCGGACAGTAATCAATGGCCCGGATGATAAGCGACAGGAACTGGCTGGCGAGCCGGCTGACACGCACCGCCAGCAACTCAGCCAGCTCATGCGGCAGTTCGCCCGCTGGCAAAATGCCGGTGCCGCTCGTGGCCAGCCGCAGGTAGCGGGCTGTCTTGCGCCGGAAGACAATCAGGAAAGCATCGAACACGGCAGCCACCAGCACGTTACCCAGTGCGTGCGCATCGAGCGCGGGATCGTATTGGCGCAGGGTATTGCCGTCGACAGCATCGCGCAAGCCTCGGCCAGCACCCGCCGCGAAACTCAACTGGCGAGCCAACTCGCCCAGCCCCGCGACCTGCCCGGGCTCGCCATGTCCGCGGGCGATCGCCGAGCGCACCATGTCCCGGTAGCTGAGGCGCTGAAAGATCGCGACCAGGTCTGCGAACGCCTCATGAAACGCGGGCACGTCCGGCCCGCTGGGCACGCTGAAGTTACAGCGCAGGCCATCCAGGATCGCGTGCGTAAGCTCATGAGCGACAACGTCGTGGGACAGGCAACTGAACACATATTCGCCCGGCAGCATGCGGATGGCACCGCGCACATCCTGCGCCTTGTCATAGCCAAAACACAGCGCGCCAGCGGCCTTGTCGTAGTAGGCATTCAGCCCCTGGAACGCATGCGGCCGCAGGATCAGCCTGCCCGTGTCGGCCTCCCGTCCGAAGCCCCAGGCCAGGTCGCGCCCCAGCGCTGCCCTGAAACTGGAATAGACGTTGCAACACACTGCATACACCATCTGGTGGTGAAAGCGCGGATCGGAGGGAGAAGGATCATAGCCACCCGAGACCAGCGGCAACGGGGCATCGAGGTCGGTCGGGGCATACCGTTCACCGGTGCAGGCATCTTCGGTATCCACTTTGAACAGCCGGCCGGCCGGCCCGCTGTGCAGTACCTCGTAAGGCACGTTCACGGTGGCCGTCGCACCATCCAGCCGGGATGCGCTGGGATCGGACGTGTAAATCCGCAATGGCCGGTATAACGGCAAGTCGTTTCGGGGCGGTGGCGGTGGCGCCATCCGGCGTGTGACACCGGAGCCGACCGCATAGCGCACCGCCGCGCCAGCCGGGGGCGGTATCCCCGGCTCGGCGCAAAGAGAACAGCCGTCTTCCCAGACTTGCACCTGCCCATCGTGAGCCGCGGTGGCCGGCACGGACGCAGTAGCCATGGCTACCCCGTCCAGCTTTCCAGACTCTTCTTGGACTGGGATGGAGATTCCTGGTTCATGCCAGGCGCTACGCCCCGGGAACCCAGGAATGCGCGCTGCGCAACCTGATTCGTTGCGTACAGCTTCGCATGCTGGGCTGGATTCGCGCCGAAGGCAGCCGTTACCCGGTCGGCAAATTCCGCATTGGTCGGCATGCCGCCCAAGCCTTCCAGGACCTTCAGCGCATGGCGCGTGAATTCACCCTGCCCCGCGATCTCAAGCGCGACTTCGCTGGACAGGCACGCGGAGAACACCGCTTCGTCGCGCGCCGTGGTCGCCGGTGCGCTCGATGCGGCGCGCGCCATCTGGCTGCGGCGCATCGCATAGCGCGATACCAACTGCGGACTGGCCTGGACGAAGCGCGCCCGCTTGCCCGCCGCCGGCGTTGCGCCTGAAGCACCTAGCGCCATGCGTGTGATGGTGCCGGAGTGGCAGCAATCGAAAAAGCACGTCAGGTTCACCCCGCGCGGCAGCCTGGAGAATATGCGCCGCAAGTCGTCGTCGATAAGCAATTCGCCGTTGGCAAAATCGTGCGGACACATGGCCTCGTCCTCGCCCGGCGTATCCTGGCCCGCCTCATCCCCATCGATGTCCGGCACCTGCGTTCCGTGTCCGGAATACTGGAACACCAGTACATCGCCGGCACGGCTGCCCGCCACCAGCCGCGAGAGAGCATCGACAATTCCGGCCCGTGTCGCATCCGCGTCGAGCAACAGCGCAGTATCGAATCCCAGGCGCCCGAGCGCCGCGCGCCATGCCTTGGCATCGTTGACGCAGCCGCCCAAGGGCGCGGTCGGATAAGTATCGATGCCCACGCACAAGGCCTGCTTGCGGCCTGCCCCGGCGACTGCTTGCGGCCAGGCCGGCGCGGCCAAGGTATCGGGTTCCGGCTGGACCTTCCCCGTGAGCATGGCGGGCGGCACGGCAACGAGTGCCTCCATCCATCCTGGCAACGCTGCCGGCATCCACATGGCTCCGTCGCGTTCGCCTTGTTCCTGGTATTCCACGATGCGGTCCGCGTCTTCCTTTCCCAACGCACGGCGAATGATGCTGCCCAAGGTCGCCGGATCGTCATCGAAATCCCCGTGTCTGGTGGCGCGGCTGGCGCTGCGGCCCTGTTGCTCGGCTGTGACGGACCAGATCGCTTCGACCGCGCCCCGCTCGGTGCCGAGGCCAAACAGGCGCCGCAAATCGGGATCGGCGCGCAGGCAACGCTGCAGTCCCAGAATCGGTGCTTCGCGTTCTGGTTCCAGCCCCTTGAAAATCAGGTATAGCAGCGACTTGCGATAAATAGCAGCACAACTGTCGGCTTTCTCATAGGTATCCTGCATGGTGTACATCGTCAGCGCGTCGATGCCTTTTCCGGCCAGGGGAGCCAGTTGTTGCTTGAACAGGTCGGTGCGGATCGCAGGCGCCAACAGGTGCAGGCTCTTGAACGCCGCCACGCCCGCCGCGAGTGCGCACGGCATGAAATGCGCTTGGAAGATCGCACCCGCGCTATGACCGGCGGCGTGCACCTCCACGTCCTTGGCATGCTTCTTATAGAACTCACCGAGTTTTTGAGCGAGGTAATAGGCGGCGCCTTGCTTTGCCGGCTCGACTGGTCCGGTGCCGCCCAGGATATTCGGTGCCGAGGCCCTGCGCGCGCTTTCCTTCATCGCACTCCAGATCTGCACGCCGCCCGCATGGTGGACAAATTCTTCGATCAGCGGATCCGTGAGGGCCGAAATGAAGCCGCGTGCGGCGCGCTGTTTCGACTGCTCCAGCATCTGGCCCAGGATTTCGCCAAGGCCGGTTTCCCAGATAAAGAAGATCGGATAAAAACCGTTGGCGCGCCACCAGCCCAGATGTCGTTGCGCACTGCGCAGCGCCGCGGACTCTTTGTTCAGCCCGCCATGGGCGTACATCATCAATCGCAGTTTGCGCCCTTCACGGCGCGCTTCATCCAGTGCGGCGGGCAAGGCTTCGTCAAAGATCGCGTCGACATCATGCGGCTCCGTGGTCCAGTCGCCATCGGACGAGAACGCCCCCATCCGCATATTGACCACATGAGGTTTCAGCGCCTGGATCTCCGCCGGTGTGAACGCATCGCGGCTAACGTCGCGCATCGCGCCATCGCCAGACATGCCGTGGTGGCGTTCGTCATGCAGGCAGGGTTCCGCATCCGCTGGATCGAGCGGCAAGCCGGCCCCGCGCGCCAGGTCCTCGGCCGCCTCCTGCACAACGCGGTGGTGGGCCATTTGCTCTGCCGTCAGTTCTGCATCCGTCGCCGGCACCGCACGCGGCGCGACCAGTTGCTGGTGCAGCTCCGTCACCTCCTGCACCACCGCGTGGTAATCGATCGACGAACCGGGGCAGCTCTTGGAAGACATCATGTTATGCAACTGCAGCGTGCCCGGCGGCAGGCCGAAACGCATTTGTACCCGCGCAATGACCTCGATTGCCGTCCGGTGCTGTTCGCCGTCGAACGGGTCGCGGCCTCGGTCAAAGTCGCCGATCATCTCAAACATGAACGGGCCGGCATCACGGTTGCCGTTGTGCCCTGAGGCGCTGGCCGGCGGCATATTCCAATTGCGGCCGAGCCAGATCGTGCCGTCCGGCGCGATCGTGATGTGCTGGGCAATGTCCGACCAGCCATTGGTTTGCGTATGGTATCGCCACATGGAGACGATCGTGTCATGGCCGCGGTACATCGACCGGTCGGGCCGCCAGGTATGGTGCATGTGGACGGCGTTGATCTTGCGGGTGAAGTGGAATTGGGACAGCAGGTCGGCGAACTGGTCGCGCGTAAGTTGCTTGAACGGCGCAGGCATGGGACTCTCCCTCTTATCAGCGTTCGGAAAAGAGCGTTTTGATAATTATCAAGGTGAAAAGAGCTTACGCTTTCCATTGGTCAGTACAAGGGGTGTGCACCGTGGACAACGTTCCTTGATTTCATGTTGCGAGCAAGAAGCGCTGGCAATCGGGCCTCAACGGATCAATCCGTAATCAAGCAAAAAATACTGGAAACGCAAGCCTGGAATCGAAAAAGAAGAACTATTTCCCGGCACCGCCTTCAAACGCTTCCGCGCATAAGAAAAACGGCAGCCGAAGCTGCCGTTTTTCTTATGCGCATACCGTCCCTGTCCGGCTACTTGAACCGATCAAAGAAGGCCTTGGATTCCTGCGCCGAAAAATTGGGGTACCAATGACCGCCAGTCTCGGTGCCGCACCAAATCACAGGCTTGCCGCTGTCGCAGCCTTGGTACTCTACGCAGCCGTTACTACCGACCGGTACCGTAGTGGCGGAACAGCTGTTGCGCTTGAGGAAAAGGTCGCGCGCCTCCATCCCCGCCGAGTAAGGCACTACGTTATCGTCTTTGGCGTGAACGAACATGGCCGCAACCTTATTGGAGGAACTGGCACAGCCGCTCCAGAGCGAACCGGCCATTGGCACGATCGCCCGCACCACGTCGCCCATCTGGCATCCGATGGCGTTGGACATCATGCCGCCAAAACTGAAGCCGGTAGCGAACACACGCTGAGTGTCGGTGCAGGCGCCCTGCTGAACCTCGCTGATCATGGCGCGCATGAATCGAATGTCGCGGTCGCCAGTGTTGGCCCAACCTTTATCCAGGCCCTGCGGGGCAAGGAAGATGGCATTGTCGCCGTACAAATTCTTCAGCCCGAAAAAGCCGCTCCAACCGTACACGTCGGCGGCGCTGCCATCACGCCAGTGCAGCCCGATAATCACCGGATAGGCCTTGTTGCGGTCATAGGTCGCAGGCATTTCGACCCAGTAGCTGCGCTGGATGCCGTCGCTGGTGAGCGAACGCATGCCGGTGGTGAACTTGGGACCGCCGCCACAGCCTGCAGTGTTCGTGGCCGGCGGGGCGACAGGCGCCGCGGCTGTTGACCCCGACGCTGGCGTAGAGGTGCTAGTGGCGCCTGACCCTCCCCCGCAAGCAGCGAGCGCAGTGAAAAGTAGCGCGGCCCATACATTTTTCATATCTTTTCCTTGTTCGATTGGATTTCTTCTTGACGATTGAAAGTGGAGGACCAGGCTCGGCTGCGGCAGAAAGGAGGCGGTAGCGCGTCAATGCCTTGGGCCGGCTCGCAGAGGCGCCCGGTCTCCGAGTTTTTGCGCTAGATTCTAATGGCCGCGATGGTGGCGTTCTTTATGTTTTTCGCCAATAGCCGACATGTTTTTGAAGCGAAGGCGCCGCGCGTTCCCGGAATGGGGAAGCTGCTCAGCGAACAGCATTTGCGATGCGTGGTTGCGGGACCGCCCCAGCAGGTGCCTCAGCGGCCGGCGGCGGCATCATCAGTCGCATGGGGATCGCCAGCTCGATGCCGCGCGCGGCCAGTGCGCCCACCACCCGCAGGTAGATCGCTTGCTGGGTGTCCATGAATACGAAGTAGTCGGGCGACTTGATCCAGTACACGGTTTCGAAGTCAAACGACCACTCGCCCAGGCCAGAGAAATGCGAACGCTCAAAGCTTGCCGTTTCCTCCCGGGTCAGCACGGCTTCCTTCAATATCTGCGGGATCTCGCGCAATTGCTCTTCGCTGGTGCCGTGGCGTACCCGCAGGATGAAGGCGGCGCGGCGCGTCTGCATGCGGGTCTGGTTCAGGATGCGGGCTCTCAGGATATCGCCATTGGAGAAGATGATCTGGTCCCCACCCAGCCCACGCAGGCGCGTGGTCTTCAAGCCGATGTATTCGACGCTGCCCAGCTTGTCATCCACGATGATGAAGTCGCCCACCACAAAGGGCTTGTCCAACACGATGGAGAGCGAAGCGAACAGGTCGCCCAGGATATTCTGCACCGCCAGCGCCACCGCAATGCCGCTGATGCCAAGGCTGGCCACAAGCGTTGTGATGTTGAACCCGAGGTTGTCCAGCACCATCAGGGTGGCAACGATCCAGACCACCATGCGCAGCACAAAGTCGATGATCGCGGCAGAGGTGGCGGAAGCGCCATTCTCATTGCGGGCCCGGTAATGCCCCCGCCATGAGCGTATCAGGCTGTCGCCCCAGACACCGCCCTGCAACAGCAGCGCCGTGGCCGTGATGCGCCACATCCACGTCTGCTGTTTCGGCGGCAGGTCCAACATCTGGCAGCCCAGCCATGCGCCGCCCACCACGATCGTCAGCAGCCACGTCTTGCGCAGCGCACGCACCAGCCAGTCGTCAATGGCTGTATGGGTACGTTCGGCGATTACCGCCAGGCGTCGCACTGCCAGGCATTTCACCAGGTACAGGGCCAGGACCGCCGCGCTCATGACAACCGCTGCCGCCGCCCATTCTTCAACTGAGTTTCCGAGAAAGGAATAACGCATTCGCGCAGTGTAGCGAAGGGGGACTGGTGGCTGCGCACGTATGACTACAGGCAAGGTTGCGCCGCCTCGACGAAAACTTCGGGATACTTTTGCCACCTCGACTCGCAAGCCCAGAACAATGTCAACAAACACGCCAGGCACCTTGGAACTATGGGGCGGGCTGGAAGGCACCGTCAACCGTGTAGCCGATCAATACTTCAGCCAGATAGAACAGAACGGGCATGACCGGCGGGAAGATGACCTGGACCGCTTTGCGGCGCTGGGCATCCGCTCCCTGCGCTATCCCGTGCTTTGGGAACGGATAGCGCCGAACGGATTGGCCGATGCCGACTGGACCCAGCCGGACAAGCGGCTGCCAGCCTTGCAGGCGCTGGGCGTCACGCCGATTGTGGGCCTGGTGCATCATGGGAGCGGCCCCTTGCATACCAGCCTGGTCGATCCGGCCTTCCCTGAGCAACTGGCTGAATACGCGGGCGCGGTGGCGCAGCGCTATCCCTGGGTGGAGTACTACACGCCAGTCAACGAGCCCCTGACAACGGCGCGCTTTTGCGGCCTGTATGGCCTGTGGTATCCGCATGGCCGCGACGACCAGACATTCTTGCGCGCCCTGCTCCATCAATGCAAGGGCACTGTGCTGGCCATGCGCGCCATCCGCGCTGTCAATCCGCATGCGAAACTGGTGCAGACGGATGACCTGGGCAAGACCTACAGCACGCCCGAACTATCCGACTGGGCGGACTTCTACAATGACCGCCGCTGGCTGGCCTGGGACCTGCTCTGCGGGCGCGTGAATCGCGATCACGCGCTGTGGTCCTACCTCACTGAACGCGGCGGGCTCACGCCGGAAGAGCTGCTGTGGTTCAGCGATAATCCCTGCCCGCCGGACATCATCGGCTTGAACTACTACATCACCAGCGAGCGCTGGCTCGATCACCGCGCCGAACGCTATCCGCAGCGCTTCGTGGGCGTGGACGGGTTCGCCGACATTGAAACGGCACGCGCGCTGGCCGTGCCCACGCCCGGCATTGGCCCGCTGCTCGACGAAGTCTGGGAACGCTACAACCTGCCCATGGCGGTCACCGAAGCCCATATCGACGCCAACCGCGAAGACCAGTTGCGCTGGCTGCTGGAAGTCTGGAATGCCGCGCAGGAGGCATGCCGGCGCGGCGCCGATGTGCGGGCCGTGACCGTGTGGTCACTGCTCGGCTCCTTCGACTGGAACTGCCTGGTTACCGAGTGCAAGGGTTATTATGAGACCGGCGCCTTTGACTTGCGTTCGCCTGCGCCCCGCCCGACCGCACTGGCGACGATGATGCGTGAGCTCGCCACCGGCCGCCCCCTGTCGAGCCCCGTGCTGCAGGGCGCGGGTTGGTGGCGCCGCCCCGGGCGATTCCTGTGCCCCCCTGCGGCCAGCAGCACCAGCCTTGCGGCGCTGCCGCCCGAACGCCAGTTCCCGCCCCGCCGCGTGCAACCGATCCTGATCAGCGGGGCCACCGGCACATTGGGCTCTGCCTTTGCGCGCATCTGCGAAGAGCGCAACCTGGCCCACCACGTGTTGACGCGGCAGGAAATGGACATTGCCGATCCGGCTTCCGTCGAAGCGGCCATCCAGCGCTACCAGCCGTGGGCCATCATCAACGCCAGCGGGTATGTGCGGGTGCATCAGGCAGAGCAAGACGAGGCTTGCTGCCTGCGCGAAAACACGCATGGCCCGGCCGTGCTGGCCATCGCCTGCGCCCGCCACGCGCTGCGCCTGCTCAGCTTCTCGAGCGACCTGGTATTTGATGGCAGCAAGGGCGCGCCATATGTCGAGAGCGATCGCACGGCGCCATTGAACGTCTACGGCCGCAGCAAGGCGCAGGCCGAGCAGCGCATGCTGGCTGTCCACCCGGACACCCTGCTAGTACGCACCAGCGCATTTTTCGGCCCTTGGGACAGCCACAACTTCGTCACAATCGCGCTGCAGGCGCTGGCCGCCGGCGAGCGCTTCGCCGCAGCCGACGACCTGGTCGTCTCCCCGACCTATGTGCCGGACCTGGTGCAGACTTGCCTCGATCTCCTGATCGACCGGGAAAGCGGAATATGGCACTTGTCGAACGGTGAGGCGCTCAGCTGGCACCAGCTGGCGCAACGCGCCTGCCTGCTGGCCGGCATTGACGCGCAAGGACTGGAGGCATGCCTGGCCACTGCCTTTGACGGCCATGCAGCGCAGCCGCGCTTCTCGGCTCTCGGCAGCGAACGCGGCATCCTGATGCCGACGCTGGACGACGCCCTCTCCCGTTACCTTCAGCTGTTCAGCAGTTTGGACTCGTCGGGCGCCGCACAGCAGAAACACTATGGGGGCAACTAGCCTGCCATCCGCGCGTGCTGGCCAACCGTTGCCAGTTTTCGCCAGCAGGAAAAGCAATAGCCCCTGACTGTCAGGGGCTTAGTTTCACCGCAACCGGCCCAGCTCAATCAGTTTATTGACGTCTTTAACAAACTGGTCAGTATCAATCGGTTTCGGAATGTAGGCGTCGAATCCGCTGCTTAGCAACTTCTCCCGGTCCCCATCCATTGCCAATGCGGTCACCGCCGCGATCGGAATGTTTTGGGTTTTTGGATCAGCACGTAATATTTGGGTGGCTTGGATCCCATCCATCCCGATCATCTGAATATCCATGAGAATCACGTCGGGACTCTTGGTCTGTGCCAGCTCGATTCCCGGTAAGGCGCATTCCGCGACAAACGTTTCGTGCCCGGCATATGAGAGCAAGGCCGTAAAAAGTTCGATGTTGAGCTTGATATCTTCAATGATTAAGATGCGCGCCATCATCACCCTTTAGTCGAAATCAGTTCCAACAATGCCTGCCGCTGGCCCCGCATGACCCCTTAGGCCTCGCTGCGCTACGTTACTAACGGCCTTGGGTCCTGCGCGCCGCCGCACACCTTTTCAATCGAGCAACGTGGCCAGAATATAGCCAACTCGTTTAGCTGATGGCGAGCCCTATGGCAGCAACTGCCTGCCGCAATTACCGAGTCCGCCAAGCGATATCACGACGCTCAATGCATTCCATGTTCGCGATAACAATAATCGAAAATCTTTCGCGAATTCTCACGCTTTTTCGCAAAACCAACAGGTGGCCACCTTTTCTGTTACCGCAGAGCAGACCCTTGAGTGACAAAGAACGTGGATGCCGCCAAAAACCGTCGCCGATGAGGGAAAACTAAAAGAAAAAAGCCGCTGAAAAATCAGAGGCTTTTCTTCGTTTAACTCCGACTGCCGCGCGGTGCTGCCGGACTGGGAATTATTCCCACTCTATTATTTACGGCAGACCGAAGTCCTTGATTTGGCACTGCTTTCCGGATTCTTTCACAATCGATACCAGCTGAAGTACCATCACCTATTGTTCGTTTAGAGCGCCCTCTTGATCACGATTCACCGCAATTATATTAGACCTGCAAGATAATGTGATCCATGTCGCCAAGCGGAGCCAGAGTCGAGACATCGATCATTCTATACCGGTATCGTCGCATAAGTACGAACCGCGGCGCGGTACAGCAAGCAACGTCAACACCGAATCTTCAAGCTACGTCGTCAAACTGATGTGAGGCCCGCTCCTCGCAATGACACCTAGCCCGATACTATCTGCGGCCGTCGGCTTCCGCCCCTGAAGAGACATTTAATGTTCAACTGGCCGAGCTTCGCAATCGAAGCTTACTAGTTGGATTCTTAGGGATTCCCTACCTGCCGCAAGGCTGATCTATGTCGCCGGCGTCAGTAGCTTGAAGCACGTCATATGTGCGGAGCGGTTGCAGTGCCGTTCATCGGCGCGCGAGCAATATGAGTTATTCCTACGTAAAAGCGCGAAAGTAAGCAACGACTTGGCGCTGGCAGAACTGCGCCACGAAGCCCGAAACTCGGAGGTTATTGCCGTCGGACGCTTACTCTATTTCCTAGTGGAGGGGCACTCCGAACCAAACGCGATATTCTAAAACTGACAGAGACCAAAGGAATTGTCGGCGACTGCAAATGCCTCCTTCCCGCACAGATTTCCAATTATGTTGTTTATCTTGCTAAGCCAGTGTTCGATATCGTCTGCGCTCCCTCCCCAATGAGCTGCGGCTTCGTCAAACGTCGAAACTCTGCCACCACATGAAAGAGAAAGTCGCGCCAGCCACTCAGCGTGGCCCGGATATTCTTCGAGAATCCGTATTACTCCCCCTGAGTCCAAAACCCTTAGTACCTGCGGCACTTGCTCCATCCCATTGTCTCTGCCGAGTCCTAGGTTGGAGAAGTACTCATAGCTTTTCGCCTTCGCCCGTGAACATAACCTCAAGAAGGTTTGCTCCGCTCGACTGCCTTCTCGAAAGTGTAGCTCCTCCGAAATTTTCTCCGACGCTGCTTCTAAGCTCAGATATGAAGCAAGGCGATCACAAGCCGTAACCGCCCTCCTATCATTGGCCTTTCCGGACTTGACGTCCATGGTCGCGATCAGTTCTTTATCAAGGAAAACGCACATCACCACTCTCATTTCGTCGGTGAGCATTACAGCTTCGACGGATCCCTGACCTACAACGCGTTCCATCGAGACCGGCCGTGCGAGTTCGATTGCGGAACCTTCAATGTGATCTCTGCCGCCCTCACAGTTCGCCCGAAATTTTCCATCCTTGCCTATTTCAACTTGAGCCGGCGTCGAGAACAGCCGAAGTATGTGGCGGCCAGCAGAAAATTGAGGCCACATAACGTGCCTTGACCTCATCGATGCATACGCAAGGGCAATATTGATCTCTTCTTCGGCTTCGGCCGAGAAATTGTGGTACTGCGGATGAATGTGCGACTCAGTAGAAATGTATATTTTCCCGGGGCGACTTTCCACTGCGTACTGCTCATATTGTTCGACGTACTCGTCAACGTTCGCCACAAGTTCTTCAAGGCGCTTACCAAAGATGTAGTATTCAATAACCTCTATATATTTTTCAAAGTCATCGTTAGATCGAAGCGCATCTTGCCAATTGAATATCAGAGATGCGAGTTGATAATCATAGAAAAAATAGTCTATTACAAAGCTCAAGAATAGATCGGTATCTTGCAGCTTCCGACAACGGCCAATAAGAACCCGCCATAGCGCTTTGAGCCAGAGGTAGCCAAGTAAATACCCGTCATCAGATGCTAGTGAAAGACCGAGGAGTGCATTTTTTCTATTAACAGCGTCCTCTCGTGTTCTGGATGTAAGTATGAATTGCTTGAGAACATCGTAGGGAGAATAGGCCTTGCCGTTCTTGGCAAGAGACACAAAGCGTTCCTTGCAAAATAGTAGCGACGCCACTGAGCTCACCGTCGATGCTACTGGTGACGGGCCTGGCAATGCATCGAACTCAGAGAAAAGCGCCAGCCCCTCTAAGAGCGGAGTGAGGTATGTCGAAATCACTTCTGCTTGGATGGCGATTCTTGCTGGTCCCTCAACTTTATCTTGATCTCGGATGAATCCAATTGGGTCCGCAGTATGTGCGGCCATTAATGCTCCGTACACATATCCGACTGGGGATAGAAAGGACGAATAGTGGGTCGTCTCATGAAGGACAACATTCAGGAATTCTGGACTAAGTCGTCCCGCTGCGAGGTCGGGCCAGATGGCAAGCGGATTTACCGAAGTGTTCACTACGGCATTCGATATCGGGTCCGTGTAAGCTCTACGAGCGCTTACTGGACCAGCAAGGTATCTTGGGTACATTTTCTTGATGCCTTCGTTGTAGTCAGATGCCTGCAGTTCGCCAACGCGCGTCGAAAGATTTCCAAACCATCGCGATCTTCCCACTTTGGCAAGGTATTTCGCTGAGCTTAGTTAGGCGCTCGTCAATTTCGGTGAGGGTCCAATCAGACTCTACGTTAGAAAGATGATCAAGGATGTCCTGATTAGTCATGCCCGTAGATTGCCCGAATAGGGTGGCGATGACCGAGTAGTCGCGGGGGCAGAGCACAGCACCCTTGCTAACAGCGTTAAATGTCAGTTTCAGAAAACTGGCGAACAGGCCGGCCGCCGCAACCACTGTACCCGTCGGAGTGAGGCCGCCAAGAATGAAGAAGCCTGCACCCGCCGAAACCTTCAATCCGTCGAGGATCGAATCCAAGAGTTTCAAGTCATCGCTCCGAATCACCCATCTGAGCCCCGCGATGTGAGCTGGCCTGCTACGTTTTGGCTGAATGGTCTCAATCTGTTTGACCCAAATTGTGATTAGATCCCTAGCCAATAGCGATAACGGGACACCTGAGGGCAAAATGTCTGAGAGTTTATGTTGAAGTGCGTTGGATACGCATTCGGCCGCCTTCTCCGCATTATCAAATTCGGTCTGTTCCATCGTCGTTAGTCTCATGGTCGATGATCCGATTATTTTTACAGGCACGCGTTCGCCTAGCCGATCAAACGCCGGAATACCCCACCACAACTATTTGTGTGTTTACAACTAACTGCTGCTGGCCTAAAACGACTCGACTGACTGCATTCTCACAAGCCATTCTGTAACTGACCGCTTCTGGCCGTTTGTAGCCCGAAACTTGCAGCATACCATCTTGCTTGAATGAAAAATGCACAGATTCTCACCGCGCTTGATCCTTCGGCACAGGTGCCGAACAAAATGACGGAGCATATTGAAACTCCTTACGAAAAGGAGGTGTACAATGGAAAGTCACATTTCAACAGCGGCTACACGCCTACCCTGGAACAAGGGCAAGCTGGTTGGCCAGAAAGCGCCGCTTCGGATCAGCGAAATCTGGGCGATTCGAGTTCGCCTGGAAATTTTCGGCCGGCTGCGAGACCTGGCTTTGTTCAATCTGGCAATCGACAGCAAACTACGTGGTTGCGACCTGGTTAAACTGCGCGTGCTTGATATCTGCCATGGCGCGCACGTCGCACATCGGGCGAGCGTGATTCAGCAAAAGACCAAACAACCTGTGCAATTTGAACTCACAGAAGGAACCCGGCAAAGTATCAGTACTTGGATGGCCACAGCGAACCTGAGAAGCTCAGATTTCTTGTTCCCGAGCAGGATCGCCGATTCGCCGCACATCTCAACCAGGCAGTACGCGAGAATAGTGCACCAATGGTTCGATGAGATCGGGCTTGATCCGACTGCTTATGGCACGCACACCATGCGTCGAACAAAGCCAACCCTCATCTACCGGCGAACGAAAAATCTGAGAGCTGTTCAATTGTTGCTAGGCCACACCAAACTTGAAAGCACCGTACGTTACCTCGGCATCGAGGTTGATGACGCGCTTGAGATGGCCGAACAGACTGACGCTTAACTCACTTGGGCGGCACCGCCGCCCTAAGCGGACTTACGCGAGCCGTGCAACGCGTGGGTCGCCACAGTAATTGATCGGGACCATTGTTCGCGGAACCGCGGCAATCCGCTTGTTCTCGGCACCAGACGCCTCAGCAACTTTTAGCGTCCGCCGGCATATGGGATGTCAGCCTTGCCGTCGCGCTCACAGGCGACGCACCACGTGGATATTGATCGCACGTGAACCATAGGCGGACTCTTCAACGTCATACGAGACCAGCTTCTTTTCGAGGTCCCCCGGTTGCTGTTGACTGACAAAGTCTCCGATATCGGCGCTGACATCGTATCCTCCGGCATCAGGCCTGATCTGTCCGATACCCTTTAACCTGCTAAACCAATGGATAGTTCCTGTATGCATACTCATGTAATTCTCCTTGTTATCGACGAACGAATCCAGTTCTCAAGTAGAGCCAGGGGTCGAGGATCGGACAGGAATGGCGCAGCGGCCGAACAGGAAGGAAACAGGACGGTGACAAAGAACCGAAGTAGAAGCCCCAGTGTATAGCAAAATGCTGCATTCGCCTAATTACTCGGCCTTGAGAGAGATCAAGTCGGGCAAACGGTGAAGTAGCGCCGTGATTGCTATCAAATGGGCCGCACATCAGCCAGTACATGGCCATGATGCGCAAAACGCTGCACGTTGACTCCTGCCCGCATCGCGCTGACCCATTCCCGCTTTTAGGGGAACATCATGCGCAAAGTCATCCTCACCTGATGCTAGCGCTGCTGTCCGCTTTACCGGAGCGCGCCGCAAACTCCGCCAGCATCGGCATCAACCTGCCGATGCGCCGTGAGCAAAATGTCCTTCATCCAGAGCGCGGGGAAGTTGATCTCAGGTCCGCGACGCCGGAGAAGTATTTGCGTGCGTCAGTCCCATTGAGGTTCCAGGAAATCCGCATCCAAGCCTGGCTCCTCAGAAGCATCATCACTAACTGAAGCATGCCGCAGCCTGCGCTCGCCAAGCGACTCAAACAAGCTGTTCATGTCGTCTTGACCGTGCCCTTTCCAGTCCGGCGCTCGGCCATGCAGGACTCCCAGAGGGCTGCGCACGCTTGCGCCGCCAAACAGCAAGCGCTGGATGATCGCCGAAGGCACGCTTTCGCTGATCAAATAGGCGATGGCATAACGCCAACCGCATTCTTCAGCGAGTTCGAGTCCTTAATCAATGACGCCAGCCAATCGATCGATCATGCGGCGATCCTGCAGCTCCAATGGCATGATGGTCTCCGTCTTCGATTCGGCTGCAATTTGACCGAACGCATGCTCCGGTGATTCAAACACCATACCACCGAGCACCATCCTCGAGCGATTGGGGATTCCAATGACATAAGCAACTGCATAGAGAGCACATCTACCTCGACCAAAGGTAAAGGTGCGCAGAGCGGTCAGACAGTGCTCATAGCTGGCGCGCCAGGCTGCAGGCACGCCCGGCGCCTCAGAGCGTCATGCAGCCGTGATGTGTGCCAATAACAATTGCGCCACTTCCAGCCCGGTCAGCGAGGAACTCGCTCTTGAACGCAGTATCCAACTCGTCACTGCGGCGCGCTCGGACCGCCGTCACATAGATCACCGGTTCTTCAAATTCACCTGGTCTGCTTTCGACAACAATATTGTCATCATCAGCAAAGGCGGCAAGTTGCAGGAGCAGTTCGCGTTTTTTCATGTTTAGACGTGCGTAACACTGGCATTAGATTGATGGAATGACTGCCAGGATCCAGGCGTGTGCCACGCGACCTCCGTGCCATTCGACATGCTCTTTGCCAGTCTCAGTGCCGCCATTGTCCCGTTTTCACAGCGAGGAATCAACTCCCCCAGCGAAAAGCGTGCGTGCCACCGGGGAGCCTGGCGTCAGTCTGTAAGATCTGGGCCCGAACCGTTCCGTGAACGGTTCAACCAAACTAGAGTCACGGCGCCCATGTTGGTCGCCAGAAGCGTACCAGTGCATCGCCACTTCCGAGCCAGCGCGGTTTTGGCATTTGATCGGCCGAAGCGCTTTTTCCTGCATGGGGCAGCTATCCGATTGTCGGCACACACGGCGTACGGTCCATGCCGTCCAGCACGGGAATATATTCAACGATTCAGGGATGAATCAATTCACCTGTCTCCCCCGTACCAGTCAAGGACGCGTGCATCAAGACCGGCGCAACGAAAGGCAGGTGTTCCGCCATTGGCGGCAATGCTGCGGCAAAAGCTCGGCGCGGGCCATAGTTAATGACGCGCACGATGACCTTGGCGGAGACCTGGTGCACCCGTAGAAATGCTCCGGCGTCACGAAAGCCGCGGCTGAAGTTCATTGCAAATCCCTTGTCCACGATGCCCGCAAGCAGTGTGTCAATTCGACGGTCAATGTTCATGTCGCTCCCCGCTCGCTTGGACTTGTGTCTAGCCATCATAGTCGACATCCGCTGAATAGCTAGCAACATGTAAATTCACTACTTGTCCTTCCTGTTTGCCGCCGTTCCCCGACGAATGGGGACGGCGATATCATGTTAAGGGCGCGTAAGGGCGCCCGATGTGCCACCCGCGTACATGTCGGCGTCCGACACTGACATGGCATGCTGGGCCACGTCGACCAGCCAACCACGCGACGCAAGCCAAGATCGAAGACAACAGCGACAATGAGCCAATCTTCCCTGGCTACATCGTCCCACCCTCCGCAGGCAATGGACGCCGACAGTAGCGCTGATACCTGCCGTGAGATGTGGAATGTTCTAGCGCTCGCGAGCACAGCGAGACACGTCAGCGCCGCCAAGCGAAAAGCTGCGAATGGGCGTACACTGAATTCTCCGCTTTCGTGGCAATTTGGCTGATGCGGGCGCTGCAGGAACAGCGACGACGCAGCTAGTGTGTTGGCATGGCAACTTATCACTACTATCGACGTGCGGCAGGCACGTTTGGTTCTGGCCCAGGCTCTATCCGGTTCAATGGGCGAAACTACCTGTATCGTGGCTACGCGTACGAGAACTTTATCGACGCCTACAATTACGCGCAGCTCATGCTCATTCACCCTTCCAGTGCGCCGTCTTCAACACAGGCTGTATCCACGAAGCGAGTTTCGTCGCCTTCGGCCGGCGATCTTCTGCTGATGCAGCAGTTCGGTATCGTATTTATTGCAGGACATTATTTCTATGGTACTTATCGCTACGATTGCCTGGATGACGCCTGCGCCTTCGCCCGCCTCGCACCTGGACTCGACATTTGCCAACACAACCTGCAGATCGCGCACTCTGCGCATCATTTGAATCTACTTCAGGCGCGCCACATGGTCGACGGAAAGGGAAAAACCCTGACGATTCGCCCCACGGGGCGCATTGGGCACTACGACATCTTTCCCGAAAATGCCCCGACGCCCCTCCTGTTCAAACGTAACCTGCGGCGCAAATGAGCAGACACCGGGCAAATTTCGGCCGGGTATTGGGCAACACCGCTACGCCTTGCCCAATTTCTCGTTAGCATCCGGCTTTTTCATCATGCGTCGCCTCAAAACGTGCGGAGCCCATGACACGATTCGTGTAACCTAAATTTCCAGACCATTAAGCCATTTCCTCTCTCTAGCCCGTCGCGAAGGAGTCGCGATGACGTCAGGAGAGAGCCATGAATCACATCAAAGCCCGGGTGCTGCTGGTCGACGACAACAAGGATGCCGTCGACATGGTTTCCCAGTTCCTGAGTCTCCATCACATCGACAACAGGGTCGCCTATGACGGCGCTTCGGCGGTTGCCTTACTGGCCAACTGGCCTGCGGATATCGTGTTCCTCGACATCCAAATGCCTGACATGGACGGCTATGAAACCGCGATTGCCATGCACGCCCTTCCCCAATGCGCTGAACTTCCCATCGTTGCATGGACCGGTTGGGATGGCCCCGGTAGTCGAGAAGCCATGGCACACGCACACATGGTATCCCGCCTGACGAAGCCCGCAGCCTTGGAAGAATTGCTGGCGTTGGTATCGGGCTTTGCCAGCAGAGACTCGCCCCAGTAGAAGTCGCATGCTGTCTCTTCCCGGCGCTCGTCTTTCGCCCGCAAGCAGCGTTACGCCCCCCCTCTTCGCGCGATCGGTAACACCGGCAGGCCCGGAACACAGCGCTATCGCACTTTGCATTAACCAGTGCCGCGCCCTACCACCCTGGTCACTGAACGCGGGGAGGATCTCAAGCAGGCATTTCGATTCCGAGCGCATCATCGATGCGCTCCTTCGCACGATGCAGGCCAAGCACACTCGCCGAGCGCATGGTCCAGGCAATCACTGTAACCTGGTATCGCGTCGGGATTGGATCACCGGCTTTCCTGATGCTCAATCGGCAGTACCATTTTGCGCTAGGCTTACCCAAAGTCGCCCTGACGGTCGAACAGTCAATTTCGTAACCACGATAGCGTTGCATATCCGGCTCCTTCGTGACGTCGCGCCCCATTGCTGCGGGACTTCTGGCGCCCGTCGAACGCCACGCTCACACTATCGAGCACCTGCCCCGTGCATCTCAGCGCAGCCGCCACGCGACTGCCACATGGGCTGAATGCATCCGTCACGGCACATGATGTACGCCAGGTCAGCGTGCCCTGGAATCGTTCCTTGGAGGCTGGAACACTGCAGGATCTATCTCGCTAGGACATCGCCAGGCCGGCACCAGCCGGCGTAGAACATCGCATCAACGTGTGGCCACACCGGAGGGCGGCCGGGGCTTCTCACCTGCGTGTTCCTGCATTTCAGCCTGCCTGCGTTCACGCGTATTCCGGACCTTTAACCGTTTTTCCCACCAGCCGTAGTCTGACAAGGTTTCCTTTGCCACGTCCACGCACCGCTCGTAGTCGGTGGAGAGCCTGGTGCATGGCGGGACCGGAGGTTCAATGCCTTGGGCGATGCAGTAGCGCACAGCGTCCTCCAGGTCTCCTTCATTGAGCAATTCCCGGCACGCCGTTGAGTGGATCAATGCAAGATTCATGTCACTACCCATAACTTGCCAATTGCCGGGCAAATCGCTGCAAGGGGCGCGGACCGGAGCGCTCCGCATCCACGCACCAGGTTTGCAGGACTGTCAGGAGTTCTTGCTGCGTTGCCGGCGAGCGTTCCCATAACTTCTCCAGCGCTTGCCGCGCCACATGCATGGTATTGAGTCGTGCACTGTGTACGACCACCAGTTCCAGCTCCACCATTTGCGCTCCCGTGAGCCGGCAAGGTGCACGCCGCAGCAAGCGCTTCGCCTGGACCAATGCCGCGTGGGGGATCAGCTGCGCCAGTCCCATGCGTTCAGCCCGGAACACGTCCAAAGTCAGGACTGTCAGCTCGCGCATCAGTACCGCACGATTGCCCAGGACCAGCTTCAAGGTCACCGGAGTCGGCACGAACTGCCCTGCGCATCGACTCAAGCGCTCTGGCTGCCGGCGCAGCGTTGCCAGGCGCAACCACCGCAACAGGCTGATATAGGCCCAGCCGATATCGAGCTCGAACCAGCGAACCGAGAATTTTGCAGAAGTCGGAAAAGTGTGATGGTTGTTGTGCAGCTCTTCCCCGCCAATCAGCAGGCCAAACGGAACGATGTTGGTGGCAGCTTCCTTGCAGTCGTAATTGCGGTAGCCGGCATAGTGTCCCAATCCGTTGACAACCCCGGCGGCCAGGAACGGAATCCACATCATCTGGCAAGCCCACAGTGCCAGTCCTGGCGCCCCGAACAAGACCAGTTCGATCAGTAGCAGCAGGCCGACGCCTTGCCAGGTGTAGCGGCCGTAGATCCGTCGCTCCAGCCAATCGGTCGGCCCCCCACCGCCGTAGCGATCCACCAACGTGGGGTCACACGTCGCGTCCCGGTACAGTTCGGCCCCACGCCACAGAACCTGGTTGATCCCGACCACCACCGGGCTGTGCGGATCCTTCTCGGTCTCACAATGGGCGTGATGGCAGCGATGCACCGCCACCCACTCGCGCGTCACCATCCCTGTCGTCAACCATAGCCAGAAGCGGAAGCAATGGGCTACGAGCGGGCTTAATGTCAGCGAGCGATGCGTCTGGCACCGGTGCAGGTAGACCGTCACCGCGACGATCGTCATATGCGTCGTCACCAGCCCGATCAACACCAGCTTCCACCAGCTCAACGCAAGCAATCCTTCGGCCATCCATTGCAGATTCTGCTCCATACCGGCGCTCCTTCGCGACCACGGCCCTACAAGTTCGGATGTTCGGCGGCAAACGCGACCGCGTCACACAGTTGACCGTATCGATAGCCACCGTAGAGGAAGTGGCCCTCGATATAGTCAATACCATGCACTCTCATCGTGCTTTCGTCTTCGTCAGTGGGCCGATATGCGGCCACCCAGCTCGGTTGGAACGCCTCGTCGTGCAAGAAGCCATCCTTGGCGTGTTCCGCGACCGCAAAGCGCAAGGCATCCTGGAACACGTCGTAGCGGTGCTGCCGGAATGCGTACCTTTTCCCATCGAACGAGATCTCATATTGCGCAGCCAGGCTTTCATCGGACTCCTGGCGCGCATCTGTGTTGTCCGCACTGGCCATAATCTTTCTCCCACGGCTATCCGTGCTCCCATTCATTACCAGGATCTGACGTCGGGCCTTCGCCATCGCATCGATATTGGCGTCTTCACAGGAGCCGAATGCGTCCTGCGGAAAAACAATTGATCGCGTCATCTTGTCCGGCCACTGAAGGCTCGTGCAATCCGCTGTCGGCGCCCTATGTTTGAGGATGGCGGTGGACGCGAACTTCAGTGAACCGTCCTGGCACCTGAATTCGGCACACCTCAGCAGAATTTTCCATCCCTGGAACCACGATGTTGAATGTCGGCGCATGGCGCACTCCTTCGCTCGCGTTCAGGAACAGACTCGGAAAGGCATTAGCAACGAGCGGACCCGCCTTTCCGGCGCAGCACGACATCAGCGTGCCAGTCGCAGAAACACACCACTTCACGGCGTTGAGGGGCTTTGACGCGATTGCGCTGTCACACTGCAATGCTGAGGAAGACCGGCACAAACTGGGAATGTTGGCTGGATACCTGTTACCCACTATACGCTCACAAGCGGCGTTCACCTAATGATTTCGGCATCGCCCGCGCTAATACATATAGCTTGCAATGCTAGTCAACACGCTCATGCACCATCGATGTGTCGATGTCGGAACATTACTGTCTCTCCAACGAGCAGCAACCGCAGGCCGAGCCCTTACGACGTTGAATGCTTCATCGCTTCGGCCTCACGGGCAGCCGTGCGTTCTTCGCGCGCGGCAATCGGGTCGCCGCCGTCGTCGACCAGGCCGGCAGCGCGTTCCGCGTCGGCATGTGCGCCGTCCGCTTCTGCTCGCTCACCTGGATTCTCGCTAGCGGGGGGCTCCAGCATGTCCTGCACCATGGCGCGCAGTTCTTCAACGTCCGGTTGCAAGCCGCGCTTTTTCCGTTGGTGAATGTAGTGTTGAATTTCAGATTCCTGTTCGGCGCTCAGTGGCAGGCCGCGGAAGGAGAATTCCGGTCCAGAATCTTTCATGACGGTTCTCCTGTTTGGTGACTCACACTGAGTGTACGCTTAAACGGGCGCACGCGTCGGCCTCTTGGAGATGGTCGTCGATCCACTCCCGCCCCCATGCCTTGGCAAAGGATACCGCGTCCGCCGCCGCGCTCGCCACCCAGAGGTCATGGAATGCATACTCGTCCAATGCCTGGCCACATTCACGGGTAATGGTGACCTGCGCCACGAAGCACGCGTTACCCTGTTGAACAGGTTCGCAGTCCAGGAAAAATCCTTTATACCGAATCGCATTGGTAATGGCCATCATCTGCCTCCGGCCCAGTAACGTTGCTGTTAGTCTTATGGTAGTCCGAAACGGGCGGAGATGCCGGGATACCTCATGCGAGCGGAATGCATGCCAACAGGACCCACCAATTCCGGCCGGCGCCTGCTGTCTATGCAGCACCCACCATGCAAACGATGCTTTGTCAGGAACGTTTGCCTGCAACCCTCCGGTCAGGCAGCGGCCTGGCAATGGCCTGGCGCTCGCGCGTCTGCCACACCGGGCGGGCAAATACCTCCTTTACCAAAGGCAACAGCAACCCGGCCAAGTGCGCTGAATTGTAGGCAAACCGTTCACCAAACGCGGCCCTGGCAGCCAAGGCTGCCGAAATCTTGACCGCAGTGGCATGATCGAATCGACGTGACATCCTAGCAATCTACACCCATCGCCCCGTTCTCGTCGCCAACCAGTCGCTCATTTCCAACAACCCGTCGTACTCACCAACGTTGCCATGTATCCGCGACGGCACGCGACGCTTCAATGCATGGTTTGGTGCAGGTGTGCCCTGGCGCAGGCCAATGCATGATGCTTGATCCTGCACCAACTGCATCGCACCGCCAGGGCGTCGCACGCATCCACCTTTCAGCGTAGGAACGCCGTGATCGAACATGCCGCTGCGCGCGACCTTGCCGCACGCCACACGCAAGCGAACCGACGTCGGGTGCGGACAATGGCTGCTGCCGACGGTCTCATGTGCGCCGCCATGCGCATCAGCTTCGCGCACGCGCTCGCCCGGACCCAGTCGGTCGCCCTTCAAACCAATTCCGGTTAGACACTGGGATCATTTGCCGCCCGTTTGAAGACGCCGACTCCCGCACACAGAGGCTGCAAGCGCCTGCACCACAAACCAACGCGGGGCCGGCGCAACATGGCGTCCCGCAGGCGCCTGGCATGGTGGCCTTTCTATCAGCACACACTCCCGACCTTCTGCATCGCGCATTCCTTGATCGCACCTCCACGTGACTCTGATCGCACATCAGCCAATCCCCCGCATTGAAAGCACCGCTCTCCGAATAAGCGTCCGTGACGGTCTTGCCTCCAGGCGCACCATGCACCGCGTCAGCCGCAGGTCGTACCCGCGCCGCGCGAGCATCGACAGCTTGACGTTTGCTGAAACGTTGCCCCTCGTTGCAGGGAGCATGACATGGTCCGACACACGCCCACGGTAACGCGGGCCGCTTACCAGCAGGCGCAATATAGAATACCAATCGCTGGAGCATACGCAATGTGCTAGTCTGGTAAGTTCGCAGTGCGGATCCCTTTTGAACATGGATTGCGTTTGCTGGATAGGTCGACTGGGGCTCATTGCTGACGACTTCCAGATCCAATCTGCTTTGCCATGCACAAGGAGGGGTATCATGAGGACCATCTATTCTGATCGACGGCACGACGTCCAGCAGTTTCGCCATCTGAACCATGCGATCGAACTGGTACGTACCCACGGTTGGCGCTATGCTGTCGAATTCCTGCGGAACCAACGCATTGACGAATCGACGGTGCAGCGGGTGCTCTTTGGCGAATGGCGCAGCCGTCGCGCCTCGGCCAACCATTTGATCATCGCACAGCAATTGCGCGCTCGCCACCATTGAGGCGTTATCTCCTCCGCGTTCCCCAGGCATCGGTGCGTGTCGCGCCATCGCGCCGCGCCACAACAGACCGTTTACTTCACGGGATGCCGCTCGTACCAGGTCATTAACGGCTGCACCGTGATCCCATGGGCGAGAATCGAGGCAGCCACCGTACCCAATGTCAAACTCACCAACTCTGGTGCGAACACCTCGGTGACGCCGTGATTCAAGGCAAACACCAGGTAGTAAATGGAGCCAATCCCCCGAATGCCGAGCCAACCGACCAGTACCTGCCTGTACAGGGGCACGCCGGCGCCCGCCATCCCGAGCAAAACCGACGCCGGGCGCACGACCAGGAACATGAGGGGTACAAACCACCACAGGTTGGTGACGCTGCCAACCGAGGGCAACATGGCGCCAATCATCATGACCATGCCAAGTTCGGCGATCCGTTCAAGCTGTTCATTGAATCCGAGGACGGCCCGTGTCATGGCACCACTGGCGTGATGTGAATGGGTCGCGGGATCGTCTGCGTCGTGCCCGTGCGCACTAGGAATCCGGGGCAGCGGCATCGTGCCCGCCAGCGGAAAATTGCGTGCGCGCCGCAACGCCAGGCCGGCGAAGAAGACCGACAAGAAGCCTGATGCCAGGCAACTCTGGGCCGCGCCAAACGCAACGGCGATCACGCCCAGCGATAGAAATTCATCCATGCCCATCGCGCTGTGGTGCCTGGTACGTAGGTGGATGACCAGCTTCCCCAGTAGCGCGCCGATCAACGTCCCCATCAACATGCCGCCGATCGTCGACCACAAGACATCCACTAGCCACCAGGACCATCCCCCGTCGCCCAGATCGTGTAGTCGCATTATCCCTAGCCCCAACAAGACCAACGGAAACGCCGTGCCATCATTGAGTGCGCCCTCCCCGGCCAGGCTAAAACGCATCGAATCATGTTCATCCCCTGGCCGGGATTGGACCGCCGATGCCAATACCGGGTCAGTAGGCGCCAGAATCCCCCCAAGCAAGACTGCCATGCCAGGCGGCAAACCCATGCCAAACATCCCGATGGCGGCGATCGCGCCTACCGTGACTACCATCGACAGGAAGGCAAGGCGATACGGTGCGATCCATCGGCGATCAAGAATCGGCACCTCGAGCTTCAATCCAACAGAAAACAAGGAGATCAGCAGCGCGGCCTCAGCGACCAGTTCCAGCGGGGCACTTTGCGCAATGGGGTCCAGATCCAAGACGCCAAAGCCATACGGGCTGAGCAAGACGCCAAGCCCCAGGTAGATCATCGCACCACTAAGCGGCAAGCGCGTCACCAGCGTTCCGATCAGCATCATCGCGATCAGAATCAACCCGCCCAGCAACACCCACGTTGCGATCGACATCGAAGCCTCCCCTCAGGCACGGACGCGTGGCGCGACGGTACTCCCGCCCGCCATTCTCCGCCGTCTCACGCGTCATCGTTCGCGTCCGTCAGGCAGACACCAGCAAACATATTTACCCGCAACCAACCACGCGGACACCGTGCCCGGCACATTCACTGAACGTCACTGCGCAAGCAGCACGCCTAGGTGCACAAGCTGGCGACCCCGTCCACGGTGGCCTGCGCGTCCCGATGGTTCCACACGCATGACGTCGTCGCTTGCGTTGGCCGGCAATGCAGCCAGATACCTGCGGATGGCGTCGGGACCGCCGTTATTACCAGCCCAAGACCAACTGTGCAGCAAATGCCGCTGGAACTGCACCTTGCTCCACTATACGCTCCGGCAAAACAGTGCACCTCGAACCTTGCGAAAAATGCGCACGCACCAATCAAGGCAACGACGATCGTTGGCACAGTCGGCCTTGGCATCCATGCCACCCGGCTTTGGCATCGACGCCAGCGACCTGTTGTGCGCGGAAGAATGGGTCCAGGCAACCGAAGCGCTCCACACGTATAATGAATGCAGGTTCTGCGCTTGCCAGCCATTGGCGCTTTGTGAATGTTGCACCCCACGGTGCACCCGCCCCCAATGCACCAGTCATTTCTAGCGCGCCGCGACTGCATTTTCTTGCGCCGAGAGGAATCAATGGAACACATGCTGCAATGGAAGGCTACTTACTGCCGGTCAGATGGCAGCATCGGCCTTGTCTACATGGCGCTACCCAGCGCACCAGTGTGCACTGACCTGGTGGACTCCATTCTTCAATGGGATACTGATCGCACGTACTTGCAGGTGGATGCACACCCAGGGACCGATCGCCTCGCGCAAGCAATCGCATTCATTGCACTGAATCACATCACGAGCATGCATGTGAAGTCACTTGATGACGAGCTAGATTCTTCGTCGGACGCCTAGTTCGCCGTTGCCAGCGGCAGCAAACCATGTGCCAGTGGCCTAGGCCGCGAGCCGCCACCGATACGGCGCACATAGGTGCCTCCGCGCTGGGGAAGCGGGCGCCCGGTCCATCATTCGGCGATTCGATTGCGCGCTCCATTTCCGTCAGGTCCCGGGGCCAGGAAGGACACCGGCATGTTGCGCGATTTCCACACGAACGATTGCACGGAATTTATTGCGCGCTGCCGGAGCATTGTTACCCCACATCCGCACGCCGCGGCTGCAGAACAACTGCTGCAAGGTGTGCCGCTGTTCCTGAACCAGTTAGTTCACGCGTTGCGCTCGCTGCAGTCGGAGTACGCTTCCTGTTCGATGCGTATGGCAGCCCGCATTACGCAGGTGCCGTGAACGCGGACATCGGGACGTCGGCAAGGCCACTCGGCGAAGACATGCTGGGCCTGGGGTCTACCGTGGACGAAGTGGTCCACAACTACGGCGACCTGTTGCAAGCCATCGCCACCCTGGCGGTCGAGCGCGATGCGCCTTTCTAGGTCGACGAATTCCGTACGCTGAATCGTTGCCTTGATGATGCCATTGCACATGCTGTCACCGCCTTTAGCCGACAACATGACGTCGTTGAATCCGGCCGGCACGATGCCGCGGAGAACAAGCGCATGAGCTCCTTTTCTATCGAACTGCGCAACCTCCTCGGGGCGGCGAAATTGGCGTTTGCAGCCTGCAAAGCGGGCCACCTCCCGCAACCCGCTGCAACTTGCAGCATTCTGAACCACAGTGTCGACGGAATGGATAGTCTGATCAACGGCACCATTGATGTCGTCCGCGACGAGCACCTCCACCACGGAAGCGATCGGTTTTCACTGGCCGAATTCGTCGCCGAAGTGGGGCCGACCGCACCACTGGCAGCTTTCGCGAAGGAATGCCGGCCGCAGGTCCTGCCGGTCGATCGGCAACTGGCTATTCAACGGCATCGCCCGATGTTGCTCGGCACCGTCGTCCATCTGCTGCGGAACGCGTTCAACTATACGCATGTACATTCCAGCCGTTTGAGCAGGGCTGCTTAGACCGCTCCGGCCCCGGGCTTGGCCTGACGATCGCGAAGCAATTCGGTGCCGAGAACGGTGGACGCCTCAGCGTGCGTGACCTACCGGATATTGGCTGCGTGCTTACGGTCAGTCTCCCGCGTCACACCATGTCGAACTAAACGCATCACACACCATGCAGAGCAAGCTGGCTGCCATCGGTACAGCAGCGTTTAGGCCTATACTGAATAGGCAGGATCACATTAGGAGGTTGTATGGAACTGATCGAAGCAGAAGACGTTGCCGAATTTCAGAGGATCTTACGCAGCAATCGCTTGATCCGTGCAGACTTTTCTCTCAGCGCTACGGACACGACGGATCCCAAGACCGATGAAGTGCCGGGATTGCAGGGCGAATTGACCGTGCGGCGCAAATCAACGGGGCAGACCAGGCAGTATCTGATCAGTGATAGTACCTCATGGCTCGACCTGTTCCGCAATGACATCAAGGGAGGTGCATTTGTTGGCCAGGATTGTCTGCAAGTGCGTCATCCGACCAGTAAGCCGCAGAAAACCAACCATTGACTGTGCGCCCCCCCCCGCATGGCGACCGCCGACACCGCTCCTTGCAGTGCCCCTCGCAATGCCGCGGGGGGGGGGGCAAGAAGCCCTGTGTTGTCGTCACGCATAATGGCGTAGTAATAGCCGGTCGTTGTGCAATACTTTACTCTTACGAAAGGAGTGCGCAATGAACGAGAAATCCGAGATCACGCGGCGTGAAGACGTCTGGACCGCCGCTATTGTGCAATACGGCATCGTCCTGAGCTCGATCGTCGGGATTGCGGGCGCTCAGCGCTATTTACTGTCTCGCTGCATTCCCCTCCACGTCATCGAGCGCGTTCTCTGCGCCCCCATCGATGCTCGCCGCACGCCGATGCGCGCCAAGGTACCTACCGAGTAGCGCGCCCAGTCGAGCCCATGCGCTCGCGCTCCGGATCGGACATCCCCCCATTCTGGCCTGCTGTACTAGTGTGGCGCCCGTCCACGCCGCCGCTTATGGCGATACATTTCCTCATCCGCTCGCACCAGGTATTCGGAGAGCGTTTCCTCGCTGTGGATATCGCAATTGATCACGCCAATGCTCAGTGACATCGTGAGGCCCCCTTTTCTACCTGCATTGAACTGAGCAATCTTGGCGCGGATGCGCTCGACAATGGTACGCGGCGTCGCGTTGTCAAACGTAAATGCCGCAAATTCGTCGCCACCAACGCGCCCCACCACGTCCGCGTGCCGGAACGCGCTGTGGAAGATGTTGGCCGCGTCGCGAATCAGTTCATCGCCGGCAGCATGACCCAGTTGGTCATTAATCAGCTTCAACCCGTCCACATCAGCGAAGATTACTGCGCACGCCAGTTCCTGGCGGCGGGCGATCAACAAGCATTGTTCCGATTTCACCAGGAATCCCCGCCGATTCTGCAGGCCGGTCAACTCATCTTGCGCAGCCAGCTCACGCGCTTCGACCTTTTCATGCTCGCTCACCCGCAGTTCCTCCATGTGACGTGATTGTGTCGCAGCAAAGGCCTGGTATTGCTCCTGCACTTCTTCTTCCCGATGTAACTGGTCCAGGAGGTTGTTGAGACGGACACCGGCCAGTTCCGCGATGCGGGGAAGGAACGCGAGCGCTTGCTGCTGCACTCCCTGCTCCGGCGGCACCTGCCAGCTCAGCGCAATATAGCTTCCGTTGATGTCATCCGAGAAGGGGGCCACCACGTGGCTTCCGTTGTCCAGCGTGAATGCATGCAAAGGGAGGGGAAGCGTGCCGCTTCCGACCAGCTTGCGCACCTCGCTGCACATGCGATGGTTGAGTTCCAGGCAACTGCCTCCGTCCGGCGTGTCGAGGTAGAAGCAGCTATCGCCGCTATCGCTATGACTGATGAGCAAAACCGCGTCCGGCCTCAGCCCGGGTAAGCCTTCGGCCACCGCGCGCAGCGCCGCTTCCACGCTGTTTGCACACAACAGCGCCTTGGCGATCCGCAGAAGCGCCAGCAGCTCACTTTTGCGTGGCGGGCGCTTCGTGCCAACGTTCACCTGTGCGCCCGTCCGAACACGCTTTCGCCTTGGCAGCACTGCCCCGTACGCATCGGACATGATTTCGATCTTTTCCATTGTTCATGCGCTCAAAGTTCGAGCATCCTGTACGGCATGGAAAGGCCTGCTGACTGCCGTTGGGCCAACCTTTTCAGCGGTCACGCGACGGACTTGCTGCCACTCGTCGCCGGTCAAACCCGTCACAAGGTCACTCCCTTGCATAGTATCAGCATGCAAGCCAGTCACGCGTTCCCGTTGCATGGGCTTCCACAGTAACACGCGCCGAGCCCATGTGCCGATGGCGATTCCTATCAGATCTTTCAAGATGGTAGGACTTCGGCTTGATTGCCGACTTTGTGCAAATAGCGCTAGGTGTGGCGCCCAAAGCCTTGTATATTGATCTTACCGCGTATGAAGCACCGCAAATGATTGGCGGTCTCTGTCCTGTCTTGCCGTACCTGGCAACTCCTGTCTGATTCCCTCGCTTGTTGACCCTGCTTGTTGGCGCGCATCGCCGGGCAAGGCCCGACTCTCCACATCTATGACGAGGTTCTATCATGACTACGCAAACCGGTATTGTTAAATGGTTCAACGAAGCCAAAGGCTTTGGCTTTATTAGCCCCGACACAGGCGGTCCTGACCTATTTGTCCATTTCCAGGATATCAAGGCGACGGGATTTAAATCACTGGCTGAAAATCAGCGCGTGTCATTCGAACGCGCCCCCAGCCCCAAGGGTGAAAAGGCCACCAACGTTACGCCCGCCTGAGCAAGTCGACCACCGAACCGCCGCCGCAGTGCCGGCGTGAGCCCCAATCCTTCGCGATCGTGCACCCGGATCAGATTGTTCATGCGCGCTAGGGCAAGACCTTCCGCCGATGCGGAAGCCCATGTCTTGCAGTGTCCATCGACAGGCGCGGCGTGCACAATCAGGGCGCGCGACAGCACCACAGGCCAACGGAGCACACGCTGGCCACTTTCTCTACGAAGCGCGATGGCGCCGCTTCCAGTAGTGCGCTCGCGCCCCCGCGCCCCAATATGAATCGTGTACACGCATTGGCTACTGGGCCAGCGGCCCAAGTCGGCTCGCGAAAATCTGTGAAGCCATGCTTGCGAACATCCGTGAGGTTCGCAGGCTGTTTACACTGATGCAGGTCGGTGATTCAGGTAGAAACCGTGCTATGGTGGGCTCTTTTAGGGGAAAGAACATGGAACTCACGAACCCGAGGCCTATTTTTCTGAATGATCCCCGTGGATGGCATTGGTCCTTAAGTTGGAAGAACGCCAGCGGAAAAGAAATTCACCGCGTCGAGTCGGACAGGACTTTCGCCACTGAAGTCGAGGCCAGAACTGACTTCAAAGATCGGGAATCCCAACTTCTTAGTGAGCGCCACCGCGCTGAATGATTTGATGATTCTTACCAGCCGAACCATCCTGGGGAGCGCATCGATCTACCATGGATCATGCACTGCCAATCTGGATGCTACGGTAGCGCTCAACAATCTTACAGCGATTGGTGGCCCCTGTCGGTCACCCTAACGCAAACATGGCCTCCGATTGCGGCCTTATGCATGCATGCCTACGCGGACGACTTCTAAGGTGGCGCCGGGCAAGATCAACGGATGGCCTTTGCGTTCGTTATGCTTCCAAAGGATTCGCCTAGCTCCCCATCCGACATGTTGAATGCACCTGTCAGGCCCAAGGTCGTGTTTTCCCTCGGGATTTTCATACTTTCTCCATACCAGACAAGCAGGTTGCCGGCGATCGGATCCAGATCACTGATTGAATGCATGAACTTCGCGGTAAGCGATCGCCCTCGATCCAGTTCCCTGCAGTATGAGTGCAAGGAATCGGCGCGCACCAGCACATTTCCGTGTCCACCGTTCTGCGGAAATTTACCGCGCTACTGATCGAGCATTCGACGTTGCGCTGAACGACTGGCCGCCGCAGGATTCACCGACACGGCACCGAATGCAAGTGAAGGGGTTCAGGCGTGGTAGGCAAAACTGTCGCCGAAATGTTGCAGTTCCAACCCATCACTTTGCATTCAGGCAATCACGGCACTCTTTGTGATAGTCTGTACTGATGTCCCAAGCACTCACCTTCGGTCGCTATCAAACCTTTCAACGCGAGCCATGGCGCCTGAGTACCGCCGTGGTGATCTCTGCCGCCATCCACGCGTTGCTATTGAGCATCACCTTGGGCGGTCAGACTTTTGGCATTCCAACCTTCAAGTTTCCCTGGCAAGAGCGGCGCCTTGGCGCCAACGATCTGCAGATCTTGCTGTTGCCAACGCGGCCCACGGAAACGTCGTCGGCACTGCCGCCGGCCCCCGGCAAAATTCCGCCGCTTTCAAACCCTTCTGAAGCGCCGCCGGCAGTCGTCCAGCCACGAACGAGTGACGTGGCGCCAGTGACGATGTCGCAGGCCAGCCCGCCCACACCGTCTTTTCCAGCGCCGCTTCAGGCGCCTCTTCCCGCGCCTGACCAAGATCCGGTCATGCCTGCTGCGCGGCTCCCGGACGTTCCCGTGCCCACCGCTCCCACTGCGCCCCCTGTAGTCCTGCCCACCGTGATCGAGACGCCGCAGGCAACGCACGAAGTCGAGGCGCGCGAACGAGTACGCGAGCAAGCCAAGCTCGAACAGGAACGCTTGACCGCCGAGAAGCTGCGCCAATCCGAACTGGCCGCCGAAGTGCAGCGCGACGCAATGCGACAGGAACAGGTCAAGTTGGACGCCGCCCGTGTCGAGCAAGCGGCGAGGATTGAGGCGGCGCGGCTAGAGGCCGAGCGGGAAGCCTCGGCACGACAAGAAGCATTACGGCGCGAGGTGTTGCGGCAGGAACAGGCACGCCGGGAGGAAGATGCGCGACAGGAGCAGCTTCAGCAAGAAGCCGCCCGAGCGGCCCAGGTAGCCAAAGCGGAAGCGGCACGCAAGGAAGCAGATCGGGTCGAGCAAGTCCGCCAGGAAGATCGCAGTCGCGAAGCGATGCAACTGGAAAAGATACGGCAGGAAGACATGGCGCGCCAAAATGCAGCGCGTCAGGAACAGGAACGTGCCCAATCAGCCAGGCTGGAAGCCGCACGGAAAGAGGAAGCACGCCAAGAGCAGTTGAAGGCGGAGGCGATGCGGCAGGCGCAAGAGGATGCCGCGCGCCAAGCGGCCGCCAAACAGGAGGCGGCACAGATGGAACAAATGCGAAAAGAACAGGCGCAGTTGGAAAAGGCTCGACAGGAAGCTGAGCGTGAGGAGCGCCTGCGCGCGATTGGCCGCCAACTGAACGAAGAAGCAGCCCAGCGCGAAGCAGCGCTCAAGAATCCCGCACGTTCCTTGCTCCCAAGCGCGAGCGGCTTGCGACGCGGCTGGCTCTTTGGTCGCGCCGACCCAAATGCCGATCTCGTTCAATACGCCGAAGCCATGAGTAAGAAGTTCGAACTCAACATGGCTTTCGACATGGTCCGCGGAGTAGTCAAGCAGCGCCACATTCCGCCGATGGTGACCGTGGCAATCCGCGCTGACGGTTCGGTCGAAAAGGTGACCTTCGTGGTCTCCAGTGGTGTCCCCGCAATCGACGAAGCGATCCGAAAAGTCATCGCGACCTATGCGCCATATGGCGCATTCCCACCGGTCCTCGCACGCCAGTACGACGTGATCGAAATTCGTCGCACCTGGATCTTTGATACGGCGATTCGCCTGCAGTAAAGCGAGCTTGTAGCTACGCGGGTCGAGCAAAAATAACCCGGCAAACCATTTCACGTTGATGAAAGCAGCTGGCACGTGCTAGTCTCAGTCCCGCATCAGCCGAAACTTGACGAATCGAATGAACAAGACCACCAGCGTAGAACTTCGCAAACTTCGCGAATCCGAACAGCGCCGCAAAGACATCATCAAGGCTGTGCGCGCCCTGATTAAAACCGGTGGTGCGCGCGAGATCACGCTGCGTAAGGTCGCCGAGCGGGCAGGCTTTTCAACGACCGTGGTCTATAACCTGTTCCAGAACAAGGCCACGCTGATCACCCAGGCGATGGACAGCGACTTGCTTGATCTAGTCAAGGCCATGCGCAATGCGGTGGCTGCGAGCATGCCTCTGCTGGAAAACATTCGCCGCGTGGGCAAGGCCTACGTCACTTTCGGCATGCGGCACCCCGACCAGTATGCGCTGGTATTTATGGAGCGTCGCCCACACGCTCCGGTGGAGAGTTCGCGCGTTGAACATGGTAACCAGGCGCAAGATCCTTATGCCTTTGCCTGCCAGCTCTTTATCGATCTTGCCGCCGAGGGGCATATTGCGCCAGACCAGGCAGAAGCCATGGCGCAAATCTTCTGGGAAGGCCTACACGGCATGGTGTCGCTACGCCTGGTGTTCGGTGAGAACGAGCCCTGGTTTGAGCACGACGAATTCAATCGCCACCTCGATGCATTAATAGACGTCCTCCTGACCGGTATCCTGCACCGTTTCAAGCCTGCTTGATTCTGTAGCTTTTTTAGCAAAGGTCTTGTCTCACCCAAGGAAAAACGTTGTTTTTTCCGAAGTTCATCGTTATTCTCATTCGACGTTATTCCACTTGAAGAAGGGGAGTCGATGCGAACGATGTTGGGCGTTGCAATGGTGCTTACCGGCCTAAGTGCCTGTTCTGCTGCTAGACAGGAGCCGGCCGCAGCCGACCTTCAATGGGCGGAGACTTCCCGGCCAGTCGATGCTCGGCTCGCGGAGCGCTATGAACGTTCTTGCGTGGCTTGCCATGCCCGGAACGGCAGCGGGGCTCCACTTGCAGGCTTTGCGCCGCATTGGAAGTCGCGCATGGACAAAGGTGTCGACCAACTGTTGCGTCACGCGAGCGATGGCTTCAACGCCATGCCGGCTCTGGGCCAGTGCAATGACTGCAGCGCAGACGATTTGCGCGCCCTCACCCTCTTCATGGCAAGGAGTGGGACATGAAGCAGCGTCGCCTTTTCCTGAAAGCTGGCGCCATGGCCGCTACGGCGGGCCTGCTTACGGCTCGCGCGCAAACCGTGCCGGCGCCAGCGCGCCCCTTCCGCTGGAAGAACTGGTCGGAGGTGCAGCAGTGCCATGCCAGGTCGCTGGCCACGCCAGCTGACGAGCAGGCTTTGGCAAACCTGCTGCGCAATGCGGCCGGCACGGTGCGCTGTGTTGGCGCGGGCCATTCCTTCACTGCCCTGGTGCCAACCAGCGATACGATCGTTTCCCTTGAGCGCATGAACGGCGTGCTGGCGTACGACAAGGCCGCCATGTCGGTCACCCTGCAAGCGGGCACTCGCCTTTCCATGGTGTCGCGCCAACTGGATTCCTTGGGCTTTGCCTTACGTAACCTGCCGGATATCGACATGCAGTCGCTGGCTGGCGCCATCAGCACCGGCACGCACGGCACTGGCGCCAACATCCAGGCCATGCATGCGGACGTGACGGCGTTGCGTCTGGTAACGCCGCTGGGTGATGTGGTCGATTGGAACCAGGAGCGCCATCCGGATCAGATGGCGGCAGCGCGTGTATCCCTCGGTAGCCTGGGCGTGATCACGCAGGCGACAGTGCGCGTAGTGCCTTCCTTCAGCCTGCATCGCAAGGTGTGGCTGCGGCCAGTGGGCGAAGTCCTGGAGCAGGCGGCAGAATTGGCAGCCAAGCACCGGCATTTCGAGTTCTATTACCTGCCCTTCACCGGTTATGCCGCGGCCATTGCGCACGATGAGTACAAGGGCAGCGATGTGCTGATGCCGCACTCGCAAGATGAGGAAATGCTGAGCGACTTGCGCAAACTGCGCGACTGGTTGGGAAGATTCCCCGACTTACGGCGCTGGACGGCGGGCAAACTGATCGATCCTGACCTGACCGAAGAGGCGAAGAACCGCTCGTGGAAGCTACTCTCCACGGTACGGCCAACACGCTTCAACGAGACGGAGTACCATGTGCCGCGCGAGGCGGGGATTACCTGCGTTCGGGAGGTGATCGCGGCGCTGGAGAAGCGCAATGAGGTGTTCTTCCCCATGGAGTTCCGCTTTGTGAAGGCAGACGATGCCTGGCTTAGCCCCTTCTACAAGCAAGATAGCTGTTCCATCGCGGTGCACGCGGCGCATGGCGAGGCTTACGATTACCTGTTGTCCGACCTGGGCCCGATCTTCCGCAAACACGGCGGCCGACCTCATTGGGGTAAGCTGCATAACCTGGGCGCGAAAGAGTTGGCGGCACTTTATCCGCGCTGGAACGATTTCCTGGCATTGCGACAACAGATGGACCCCAAGGGCCGCATGCTGAACCCGCATTTGCGTTCGCTGTTCGGAGTGGCGTAATGGTGGCGCTGAAACGACGAGCCGTGATCACGGCAATTGGCGCCGGACTGGTCGGTGCGGCTGCGCTGGCAGTGCGGCCGCGCGACAAGGGGGCGCCGCACGCAGAATACTTTGCACGGGCTTCGCAAGCCTTACGCGCAGCCGGCATCGCCACGCCCACCATGGTGATCGACAAGGACCGTTTGCTGGCGAATGCGCGCCAGGTGATGCGCAATATGGATGGGCGCTTGCCGTTGCGGCTCGTTGCCAAGTCCCTGCCCTGCCTGCAGTTGCTGGACTTGCTGATGCAAACCGTGCAGACGCGCCGGCTGATGGTATTCAATCTACCCTACTTGCAGCAGCTTGCGGCACAGCGTGGCGATGTCGACCTGTTGCTCGGCAAGCCGTTGCCTGTTGCGGCGGCGGCGGAGTTTTATCGCAGCTTCCAGGCTGGGCAGTTCCAGCCAGGGCGGCAGCTACAGTGGCTGGTCGATACTCCGCAACGCCTGGCACAGTATCGCGACCTGGCACGTGGGCAAAAGCTGGATATGCGGGTCAGCCTGGAGATTGATGTGGGACTGCATCGCGGCGGAGTGGATAGCCCGCAAATGCTGCAGCAGATGCTGGCCATTTTGCGCGAGGAGCCGCGCCTGCAGTTGGCCGGGATGATGGGGTATGACGCGCATGTAGCCAAGCTGCCGCTGGCGCGTTTGCGCGAGAAGGCGTTGGGGGAAGCTAAGGCTATCTATCGTGAGTATGCCGAGATCGCTACGCAAGCATTACGTTCTGCTGGCGAGGAGAAGGGACTGGTGCTCAATGCCGGCGGGTCGCCGACGTATCGTTTGCATGATGGCAGTGGTGCTGCCAACGAAATTGCGCTTGGATCCGCGCTCGTCAAACCAAGCGACTTTGATACAGAGCTGCTGCAGGATTTGGCATCTGCGTCCTTTATCGCGACACCTGTGCTGAAGGCCGATCGGCGGTTCCAAATGCCAATTGGCGTGGAGGTGCTGGGCGATGCGGCGCGGGCTTGGGATATGAATCAGGAGCATGTGTACTTCGTCTATGGTGGCAACTGGATGGCAGACCCAGTGTCGCCTGCAGGGCTGGCTGCTAGCGGGCTGTATGGTAATTCGTCGAACCAGCAGGCTTTGCTTGGTTCGGGGACGCAGCAGTTGCAGGTAGATGATTATGTGTTCTTCCGACCGCGACAAAGCGAAGCGGTGTTGCAGCAGTTTGGCGATATCGCCGTTATGGAGAACGGGCGCATCACAGAACGATGGCCCGTTCTACCAGCGATGCCGTGACGTTCTCCAATACGTCAGGATTCGCCGCTATAGTCATCAGTTGATGTGATCAGCTGTAGTGGCTCAAAATAGACCTGACACGGACTGTCAGACGGGAGGCGGCTACCGCCCCCTAAGCAGACGGTGTTGTAGGCTGTACAAACTTCTGTCTATTTCCATCGCATTCTCAGGCTATGGCAGAGCTGACTGTTCTATTGGTGTGTTTCGTGCCCATTCCTCAGCCCAGGCGGACAAAGGCTCCAAGGCCGCACCTAGGCTTCGGCCTTGCTCAGTGAGTCGATAGCCGCCAGTGCCGTGTTCGACAAGCCCTGCTTCCTTCAGCTCTGTCAGTCGAATGTTGAGCAGACGTGCATTCGTCTCGCAGACCTCTTGAAGCGCTCGAAACGTCATGGGCTCTTCCCTTAGTTCCCACAATACACGCAGCGTAGTTCGCCTGCCCAGCAGGTCCAGCGCGACCATGATGGGTCGTCCAGTCTTCGAGCCACGGACGGGCTGACCAAATTTTGGAGTCGTCATGCTTTACTTTTTACAGCATTAAAAATAGACTAACTATACACTTTCTCACCGGAGATAATATGTCCGCACGAATTGCGCCAGCCAGCGCCCCATTTGATAAGGATGTCGCCGAACTCATTGAACGCACGATGCAAGGTCGCCCCCCTCTGCACCTGTTCGCCACTCTCGCTCGTGATTCGCGTCTGTGCAATAAATTCTTCGCCGGTGGTCTGTTGGACAAGGGTAATTTGACCATTCGCCAACGAGAGATAGTCATCAACCGTACCACGGCGCTGTGCCGGTCGGAATACGAATGGGGGGTTCACGTTGCCATGTTCGCGGAACAGGCAGGGCTCACCGCCGAACAAATTCGCTCCACTGCCAGCGGCACAGCGGAAGATTCCTGCTGGTCAAAACAGGACCGTCTCTTGATTCGACTGTGTGACGCCCTACATCGTGACTGTGATATCGACGAAGAGCTATGGCATGACAAGCTGGCGGGAGCTCCAAAGGCTGCGGCGGCAGGGGTGCGCTTCCTGTCACCGCTCGGCACATTGGTGGCCGATGGCGACCCCCTACTGGAAATCCATGCGCAATCGCCTGGCGAATTGGCGTATGCCCTGGAATTCGCGCAATGTCAGCACAGCCTGGTCACCTTACAAAGGCCATAAGGGTGCCAGGCCGTTATTCGGCCAGCACCACCTGGTTACGCCCGCCATTCTTGGCCCGATACAAAGCCCCATCGGCATTACGCAGCAAGGTGTTCCGTTGGCACGCTGATCGAAGCGCGCACGAAATGGCGAGCTGTTGACATAGGTGTCACTGATGTTGACCCCGCCGGTAAAAGCCACCTTGCCATCGATGATCAATAGCTTGCGATGACCGCGGTTATTCAGCTTCCAGCCACTGCCGCGCAGCTTCGCGGGATTGACGGGATTGAAGGCCAGTAAATGAATGCCGGAAGAGCGCATGCGCTCAAAGAACGCCTGCGGCACATTGATCGTTCCCACGCTGTCGTAGATCACGTTGACGACGACTCCTTCGCGCTGCTTCAGTATCAACAGATCGGCAAATCGTTCACCTTGCTCATCCTGATCAAAGACATAGGTTTCGAAATTGATGCTGTTCCTGGCAACCGCAATGGACTTTGCCATTTCGGCCATGGTCAGTGGCCCATCGAACAGAAGCTCAACTTTATTGCCAGCGATCAAAGGAACACCTGTGGCCGCCTCTTCCAGGATGGCCAGTGCCTTGCTGTCCAGTGTTGATGAAGACCAGCGCTTTTTCAGCAACCGCTCCGTGCCAGGACCGGGCAATCTGCCATGTGCGTCCCTGACCAGAGCCGCCTGGGCAGCCACCGCCTTGGCGTCGTCTAGTGAGACCGTGGGGAGTCCGGCACAAGCGGCCAGAGTCGCGCCCGCCAGCAGGGCCGGCAGGGCAATCCTTAGCGCATCGTTTTTCACATCCCCCCCTCTCCTGCAAGCAGGCTATTGTGTATCGCATCCATCCACTTCTCTGTTCGATTACCAACATATATCCGAAGGCTGGGATCATCGGCGAAGACGTCAATGCCATATCCGGATTTCTTCTCTATACTGGTAGAAGTAGGGATCACCTTTGAACGCTTGGCCATGGTCGTACCTGGCCAACTTGCGGCGACTCCGGGTAAGCATTGTCTCCAGTGCTCCAATGGCACGGTGAGGAAGGCCGCTATGTTGCATGAATTCCTGACGAACAATCGTACTGAGCTCATCGCCCGCTGCCGAGCAAAGGTTGCCATGCGAGAGCACTCCGCAACGGCCGAGCAGTTGCAAAACGGCGTGCCGATGTTTCTCGATCAACTGACGTGTACACTGCGGACGGAACAGGCGCACTGCGCACTCGAAGGCCAGGCTATGTCGGCCATCCCCGAGTGCGGCGTGGCCCGGGGAGAACTGGGTGCATCGGCGGCATTGCACGGGCAGGACATGCTTGCACTGGGTTTCACGATCGATGAAGTCGTCCACAACTATGGCGACTTGTGCCAGGCCATCACCGACCTTGCTGTCGAGCGCGACGCGCCGTTTTCCGTCGATGAGTTCAGGACATTGAATCGTTGCCTCGACAATGCGATTGCCTACGCGGTGAGTGCCTTTAGCTCCCAACATGATTTCATTGAATCAGATCGCCACAATGCCGAAGAAAACAAGCGGATGGGTTTCTTTGTCCACGAGCTACGCAACTTGCTGGGCACCGCCAAACTCGCCTATACCGCCTGCCGGACGGGGAACCTCAACCTGGGCGGTGCCACTGGCGCTGTCCTGGAGCGCAGCCTGGACGGCTTAACCAGCCTGATTCAGAACGCCGTTTCACTCGTGCGTCATGAGCACATTGAAGGCGTGCGGGACATCTTCTCCCTGGCCGACTTTGTTGTGGAGATCGAAGCGGCAACGGCATTGGCGGCGGTGGCAAAACAATGCCAACTGAAGATCTTGCCTGTCGACCCGCAATTGGCGATACGGGGCAATCGGCCGATGCTGCTCGCTGCAGTGGTGAACCTCCTGCAGAATGCCTTCAAGTTCACGCATCTGCACTCCGAGGTGACATTGGCATGCCATGCTGTCGATGACAGTGTCCTGATCGAAGTCGCCGACCAGTGCGGCGGGCTAGGCGCCGACCTGGCTGCACGCATGTTCCAGCCCTTCGAGCAAGGCGGTGCCGACCGCTCGGGATTGGGACTGGGCCTGACCATCGCCCGGCAGTTTGTTGTCGCGAACGGAGGGCATCTGAGCGTACGCGATCTGCCTGAAGTTGGCTGCGTGTTTACGATTACGCTGCCTCGCCTTGCAATACCTCCCATCCCCGAATAAGTGAAGACCCCCACGCGCGCCGTGCTATTACCTGACTATGAAACAGTACATTCGTTTAAGCAGTCCCATCGCAGAAGTCGTGGCCACGGGACTAGATGTCGACATGCTGTGGGGCAGCGTCAACGCATGGGCACATTTGCGTCGGCACCATGTACCACCTGACGTTGCATTGCGCATCCTCTCGAACGCAGGCGCCCGGCGGGAGTCGGATGCCTCACACCCGACCCAGCCCAGCGAGCAGCTCAGGGCCTTGAAGCAGATGGCGAATTCGCGCACAACCGGCACGAGAACTCGCCGCAACAAGGCCCTGTCCCAAGTTGTAGATGGTGCCATCCACTTATCCATCACCCGGGGCAATCAATATGCCGAGGCGCTTCTGAAACTCTATCCGGTCTCGGCCCATCTGATCATGCGCGTGCTGTTTGATGCCGAACATCGTCGCCGACTCGCACCCCAACCGCCGCCGGCGCCCGGAAAACCGTAACCGTCTAGACGCCGCGATCCCTGGCCTGCTCACGCGGCCCGTTCCCCGCTCCGGATGCCACCACGTCTCGTCAGGGCACCATTTGAAAGATCGTCAAGGACATCGCGTCGTGCTGGGACTTGCCAAACTTTGGGTGTACCCAGCAATGCCACATCCACATCGTGATGTCGAACACTCCGAAGCCCGGCGCGGATGATGGGAAGCTTGCGTGCCAAACGCGCTAAAATATCTCGTCAGAACGGAACCGGTAGATCTGACGTTGGTCCGGGCCGCGTTTCGTGCACCAGCAGGCTGGCTCAGTGCACGCATGGGCATGAAAGGGTTAACAATGGAAATTGCTGTCCTTTTCGGGCTCATCCTGCTCAACGGTTTGTTCGCGATGTCCGAGGTCGCTTTAATGACGGCCCGCAAGGCCCGGCTCAGCAAGCTTGCGGACAACGGTGACAGCGCAGCGGAGATAGCCCTGCAACTCGGCGCCGATCCCAACAAATTCATGTCCACAGTACAGATCGGTATTACGTCGATCGGTGTCCTGAACGGCATTGTCGGCGAAGCGACCCTTGCACGGCCGTTTGGCCAATGGCTGATATCCCTTGGCATTCCCCTTGGCTGGTCCCACAATGTATCAACGGCCCTGGTCGTCCTCACGATTACTTACTTTTCGATCGTGCTAGGCGAACTGGTTCCCAAGCGCTTAGGCCAACTGCATCCAGAATCGTTGGCGCGCATCGTTTCGCGTCCCATGGTGATTCTGGCAGGGCTTGCCAAGCCATTCGTCAAACTGCTGTCAGCGTCCACACAATTGGTGCTGCGCGCCCTTGGTGTGCGACAGACCGGAGCACAGCCGATCACCGAAGAGGACCTGCACATGATGCTGGAAGAGGGTTCCGAAACCGGCGTCATCGAGGTCCACGAACACCAGATGGTACGCAACGTGTTCCGGTTAGATGAACGGCAACTGGCGTCCTTCATGGTGCCGCGCAACGATGTCATCTACTTTGACCTGGACGACGAGCTGGCCACCAATATGGCGCGCTTCGACAATTGCGAGCACTCCCGCTTCCCTGTGCTTAGTGGTGGCTGGCATCAGGTAAAGGGTATCGCCAGCGCGCGCCAAATGCTGTCGCAAGCATTGCATGGTACCCCACTGGACTTGGGCACCCAGCTTCAGCAGCCCGTCTTTGTGCCGGAGACCTTGACCGGCATGGAGTTGCTGGAACACTTCAAGCAGACAGGGACTCATCTGGTCTTCATTGTCGACGAGTACGGCGAAGTACAAGGTATCGTCACACTGCAGGACGTGCTGGAGGCCATCACTGGTGAATTCAAGCCCTCGCGCGCCGAAGACGGCTGGGCGGTGATGCGAAAGGACGGCAGTTGGCTTCTTGATGGATTAATTCCGGTTCCCGAGCTCAAGGACCATCTGTCACTTCTGAGCGTTCCCGAAGAGGAAAAGAGCCGGTATAACACCCTCAGCGGCATGGTCATGCTGTTGCTCGGAACGCTTCCTCGAACGGGCGACATCTGTCACTGGCAGGGGTGGGATTTCGAAGTAGTCGACCTGGACGGTCTGCGGATCGATAAAGTACTGGCGACACGACACCCGCTCGAGTTCCGCGAAAGAACGGCTCAGACTAACGCTTGACTCAGCGCAAACGTTAGTGAGATTCGATCGTCGTGACGGGGCGACTCAGTAACTCAACAGCATGCCTCGCAGGGTGCAGCGTCCAGTGCCACCGACCGAGGCCGGCACACCGGTCGCTCCGCTGCTGCAAAAATCGGACTATGCTGGAGCCATGTAATCAGAGCGTCCTTGGGGCACATCCAGGTCCATCGAGACCATGGTCATACGGTGTACTGCCGCACACGCCTAATTCCCCAAGGCTGCCGGTTCGATCGACCGTCCGGGAGCGACCATGCGCAGTGCATTAAAGAATCAACGGGCCAATCTGGCAACGATCGCGGCGCTGGCGATGTTCAGCCGGGGACTGGAACCCGAGTTCCCTCCCCCTGTTCTCCAGCAGCTAGCCCACATTCCATTGGCGCCGCTCGAAGTCACCACCGGTATCGTCGACCTCTCAGACCTGCCTTGGTTCTCCATCGACAATGACGATTCACATGACCTCGATCAGCTGACGGTCAGCGCATCACTGCCACATGGTGTCATGCGCGTGTCCGTCGCCATCGCCGATGTCGACGCCCTTGTTGCCAAAGGGACGCCGATTGACCAGCATGCCCGTCACAACACCACTTCCGTCTATACGTCGGCCAGGATTTTCCCCATGCTGCCGGAGCTGCTCTGCACCAACCTGACCTCACTCAATCCGGACGTGAACCGGCTCGCGATCGTCAATCAAATGGACTTCAGTGCCGATGGCGTCCTGCTCGGATCAACAATCTTCCGAGCGACAGTGCGCAACAAGGCACAGCTTGCTTACGACGCTGTATCGGCGTGGCTGGAAGGGACCGAGGCCCTACCCGTGGCAGCACAACGTGTTCCAGCTGTCGCCAGCCTGCTGCGGCAGCAGGATGCTCTGGCACAAAAGCTGCGCCTGCTGCGGCACACCCAGGGTGCACTCGAGTTCGAGGGATTTCAACCGCATGCACTGTTTCATGGCGACCGGATCGCCGATATCCGCCTGCAACCTCACAACCGTGCACGACAGTTGATCGAAGAGTTCATGATCGCCACCAACGAATGCACTGCGCATTATCTCGCAGCCCAGGGTGGCGCCTCACTGCGGCGCGTGGTACGCTCGCCCGAACGCTGGGCACGCATCATCGAGGTGGCGCAAGGCTACGGGGCAACACTGCCGGCGCTCCCCGACGGCAAGGCACTGCAAACGTTTCTAGCGCGCCAGCATCAACGTGATCCCCTGCACTTTCCGGACTTGTCACTGATCATCGTCAAGCTGATGGGCTCGGGTGAATATGTCGTCGAGAAACAGCATGGCGCACCCATAGGTCACTTTGGACTGGCCGTGCAGGACTATATGCATTCGACGGCGCCAAACAGGCGCTTTCCCGATTTGATCACACTGCGCCTGGTGAAAGCGGCATTGGCGGGAATCCCCGCTCCGTACTCGGATGCTGAACTAGCCGAATTGGCCGCGCATTGTACGGCCCAGGAAGACGCCGCCAGAAAAGTGGAGCGGCAGGTACGTAAATCCGAGGCGGCCCTCTTGCTCCACTCCAGCGTTGGACAGCACTACAGTGGGATTGTCACAGGACTCAATAGCCAAGGTGCCTGGGTGCGGATCCTGGCCCCACCAGCCGAAGGCCGGCTGACGGGCGCATTACCCGAACTGAAGATGGGCCAAACAATTCGTGTGCAACTGGTGTCAACGTCGGTTGAACGTGGTTTCATCGACTTCGCCGTTGCCCACACGATGTAACCATGCTCTTCGGTAGGTGCTGCTTCGAATTGGGCACCTGCACGCAATCCGCTGGAACAATCAATCGGCAGCTCATCTCCACAGCAAGACAAGCAACTGCCAGTGTTGCCTGCTCGCGCGCGCTCGTCGAGCCCATTTGCGTGAGCAACATCTGCCGCACGCCCATCCTGATGCCAGGGCTGGCGTCGATTCCACGTGCTGTCGAGTTCAGTTGGCATTCATTCTAGTGGTCAATGCCGGGCTTGAACAAGGATTCCTATAATCCATCGCAAACCCGCTAAGATGAAAGTATGTCCGGTCATTCTCGTTGAAGAGGCTCCGATGATTCACCATAGCCCACTTGCACTGGTAGACCAGACCAGCATCATCGATGGCTATTCCTATCGCGTATCCACGAAAGCAGTGCTGGGTGGGGTTCGGGCACAGCTGGTCTGGATCGGTGTCCCCAAAAATCGACAACGCCCACCCGACGAAACCATCTGTACGCCCACGCTGCGCAACGCACGAGCAGCGATCCTTGAAGCGCACGCCCTGGCACTGGAGTATGTCCTGGCATGGCGGCCTCCAGGTCCTGCATCGTGACAGGGATTCGCCACCGCACGAGCTTTCACGCCCCTCCCGCGACCGGCATAGCAGGAACAGGCACGGTGCATCCACCATCGCCGCGCGAACTAAGGCTCGCCAGTACCCCGACCGTGCCCCCCCCAATTCAACGTGGCCAATCCGCGGCGCCAACTGGAGGCGGCGTCGGGAAGTTGCCGTCTCATCGCGGACATCCATTCTCTGTCACGATTGTCGATGTGGGCGATTGCCATGGGATGCCTTCGGAATGTCCGACGTTCGCCAAGCGGACTCTGGCGAGCGAAGAAGCCGCGTGCGCCAGGCGTGCCTGGGAATCTCCAGGGCGCTACCAGGCAAAATCCGGTTCGATGCCCCGGTCCAATTCGGGGGAGCGATCGTGCAAGGAAGCGATTCGTGCTATCGTGATGGTGTTGAAACCATCTGGGGCAGCGCCATGTCATTCTCTCCAGAACGCCGACAGCAGTGCGCGAAGGCAACGGCCATTGATCATGCCATTGACCTGGCCTGCACGCATGGCTTGTCTTTTGCCTCAGCGTACCTGCGTAACCAGAGGCTACGCAACGACACGATCGCTCGTGTCCTGTCTGGTCCCCGGGACCAGCATCGCCAGCATGAATGTGCCAGCATACCGCCCGAATTACCATATACATCAGAAGCCGGGGACACCAGCGAGACGCCTGTCCGACAGCTAAGTTACAGTTCGCGCCAAAAATTTGGGCACCTGCGTTGATGCGACGACCGCATGGCTGACTAAGAAATCAATGCCACACCATGCTTGCGAAACCATACGTCATCCGTCGAGCTGACATTGCCGCCAGTATGATTGTAATTAATGGTCAGTTCTTCATGGATTTCGATGTCTCGGGCGGCAATGAAATGGAGCTGCTGCTGTTCAGCAAGCGCAACGTACCTCAGATTTGCGGGATTGGCGTGGTTGTACATACTGCCCCAACCAAGGGCTAAGCAACCCGCGGGTTCCCCCTTTGTCAAATGTCCCCAATTGAACAACAAACGCTTTAGCTCCTCGGGAAACTGAGCCCAGTACGGGGAAAGCAGCACAACAGGGCAAGCTTCCACGAGTTCACCAGTCGATATCCGCCGACTAGCGAACACGCCCCTGCCTTTTGAAGAGCCCGTTTCCTTGATGTAGCCGAGACACGCCTTGATGTTCGTCATACCTGCATGACCTCCCGCTTTTCGTGAATCGCGCATGGACCGACAAGCCTCCGCCATAGAAAAAGTTCGGCGGTGACTCTGCTGCATCATGGCGCGTCGGCCTCGCAGTGATCTTGAAATCGAACCCCTATTATGGGCCTTTCGATCGGCGGCGCGTTGTCCACATCTCTTGAAGAATCAGTCTCCTTCGCTGCATCGCGCCAACCTGACCGCAATGCTGCACGCCAGGAAAGCGGAGCGTAATGAGCCATCCCGTTGATGAAACACTCGTCGAGCCGCTTCCAGGCGAACTCCCCTACTTGCGTGTCACCACCTCCCGGAAAAATCGAGATGTTCAGGTTCAAGAGGTTTGCGCCCTACGACATCAGGCACAGAATTCCAGTGTGATGCGTGAATTTCGATGACATGGGTACGCTTGCGTACCGACGACTTCGAACATTCGGCGCATAGTGAATTCATTGCATCTGACCGAAGTATTCGCCCTGTTGAATACACAGCCCGATTGGCTCTGCATATTCTTTGAAGGGAGTTTCGTATGGACGAATATTTGTCAGCGCCAGCTTGTGGCGACGCCGCTTTGCACAGCAATGATAGGGACGTGTCCGAACAGGTTCGTCTTGATGCAGCGCTGGACGAGGCATTGTGTTGTACTTTCCCGGCCAGCGACCCCGTTGCCCTGGACTTTGCCATGACCTCGCATGTCTCAGCACGAGCCGAACTCATTAGGCGGGCATTCCCACGGAGGCCATCATGAACCCGGTCACATCATTCTTAGTCGGCGTCTTCCTGCTGGCGAGCACCGGCGCCATTTACTTGGGGGCGCCATACGTTGCCTTGCTCTTCTTCGTTCTCGGCGTTCTCATCGCACTCTCACTGAAAATGGCGAATGTGTGGGAAAAGTATGTCATCTTGAGGCTGGGTAAGCTGCAGAGCGTCAAAGGCGCGGGCCTGTTTGCCATCATTCCGATCATCGATAGCGTGGTCGCGATCATCGACGTGCGTATTCAGACCACTGCCTTTAACGCCGCCGAAGCGCTCACCCGAGACACCGTTCCCGTCAATGTCGACGCGATCATTTTCTGGCATGTACACGACGCGGAAAAGGCGGCGTTGGCGATCACGCATTATCGGGAAGCAATCGATCGCGTCGCACAAACGTCGTTGCGCGAAATGATCGGTGCATCGATGCTGGCGTCACTGTTGTCTGAACGCAAAGAGGCTGATGCGCTGCTAAAGGATGTCATTGCGCGGAAGACGGCAGCATGGGGTATATCGGTCAGCTCCGTCGAGATCCGCGACGTAGCAATTCCCGTCGCTTTGCAAGACGCAATGTCTCGTCAGGCGCAGGCAGAGCGCGAAAAGCAGGCTCGTGTCATTCTCGGCTCTGCCGAAGTAGCGATTGCCGGCAAGTTTGTCGAGGCGGCAGACATGTATGCAGGGCATCCTGCAGCATTGCAGCTGAGGGCGATGAATATCATCTATGAGACAACAAAAGAGCGCGGCGCCACAGTCCTGATTCCGAGCACGATGATCGATAGCTTGAATCCGCCCGCAACCATGGAGCGGCCAGCAAGGGTTGAACGAAGGGCATCGGGTCCAGAGGTAGCTATGAGCAAAGTTGCGGCCTGATTCTAATGATCCCAGGCACACTCAGTACAAGTTCCTGAAGGAGCATGGCTCGGTGAATGGGCGCCAACTGCCCTCCGCCCCGAAAGTATCGACCAAGGATCGTTGCGCGGCCTGGCATCGGCAAGCCCGCTTACCGCGCACGTTGCTGCCGCCTCTGCCAAGTAAGCGCCGATTCTTTCGTCAACCGGATCGAAGTGATGACGGCGACATCTACCGCGCTTTGGAAGTCCTGCATCAAGCGGCGCCACAACCTCGCTACCCCGCCGTCCCGACCGTGGCCGCACATGCTGGTATGGCCTGGGGTTCTGCGCGCCGCATACCGTCTTGCCTTAAGCATCTGCGACCAGAAAATTCGTCCAAAGGAAGTACGGCAAGCATCGAATCGCCACATCGACGCCAACCCGTGCTCGCTGGCGTCGTGCCAATGCTATTTTCTGGCCTGTGATGCAGGGGGCACCGAATGCGGCCGCACGAGCGCCATGGCCAAGCATTCGACGACCGCGCCAGCCGACGGTCGCGCTATGCTCAGCATTCCGAAGGGAGGTGCACATGTGGATCTGCAAGCGATGCGCGGGCAAACTGCATCATTCGGAATACCAACCCGCCATTGCCCACCTTGGCGCATACTTTCTTTGTCCGCGATGCGGATACCGCAATAGCATTGCAGCCATTCGTAGGCCTGGTGGGCCACTCAAGTTGGTCCTGGTGGGTGATTAGCCATCGCACTATTGCGCAGGAGCCCATCCTGACGCCGCGCTAGGTTCCTGTAGGCATGTCCTGATGCGCACTTGATGGTTCGCGCCATGCAAGGATGCGTTCCAGCGCCAGCGAGTGCGCCTCAACGATCGCTGCTCTCGCGCTGTGAAAGGTCGTGGTCGTCATGGCTTCGTCCAAGTGCTCCATTCGCTCGGCGGGCATGCTGATCCACACCAATTGCGCTTGAAATCCGTCAGGGACTTCCTTGACCGACACGTTATATACATAGCCATCGGTCGTCCTGGTCTCGTCCGCCGTCGCAAGTGAATATTGCTCTTGCATCTCAACCTCATGCTCGAAGATGACTGACCACTTATTCATCTTAGCGCGTTTGGGGCGGGCGCATTGGGCACCGAGGGCAAATGGCATCGCATGGCAACGGCCTGCTGCACGTTGAGAACGACATATCACTGAAAGTAATGCGCCAGAGTGTGAAATTCAGCACGGTTCGTCTCACATATCCGGTGTAAGCTCCATACAAAGATTACCGACTATTGTCTGGTTCAGAAGGAGCTTTACCTCCACATACCCAGCATTTGAAAATCCCGCTGGGATTCTTGACATGTTGCCCATCTTCGGGTTTGGCCCGCATTTGCGGGCCATTTTCCCGGCTAAGATTGGGTCCGACCGCTTTCAGAGTGCGAAGCCGCCGCAGTTTCGACGGCCGACCACATTCAGTGCACAATAATTGCCCCACTGATGCCCATCGCCTCCCCGCTTGTGTACCATCGCACGGGACGGGTTCACTAACACCGATAGATTACATTGCACCATCCAATACGGAGAGTGTCATGCCAAGCTTGCACCAGGCATACGATTGCTGCGCAGCCTGACCCGCATCGGCAAGTCGCAACGCTCCCTACTCACCAAACTTCTGGCCGCAACCGCGTCCCTACCTGCGAAGGCTCGGCGCAAGCCGGCCCCACAGCGCTTGGCCGCACCAATTTCGCCATTCGCCATCCGCCAGCATACACGGCCAGATATTCAGCCGGCGCCTGGCAGATGGCTGGCTGGGCAGTTTCCGCTTTCGGGTCTCCTCGAAGCCACCAGCAGCCAGCGCATGGGCTACTGGCTATACCTGCCGGAACGCGTACCGGAAACAGTCGTGTGCGATGGCTGGCCGCTGATTGTCATGCTGCACGGTTGCCACCAGAGCGCCGCCCAATTTGCCCAGGGCACCCGCATGAACCGACTCGCGGAAGACAAGGGTTATGCCGTGCTGTATCCACAGCAGATGATCAGGGTACAGGCGCAGCGTTGCTGGCGCTGGTATGAACAATCCGTCCAACACGGCAACGGCGAAACAGCAGTCCTGGCGGCGCTGATCGGGACAGTCTGCAGCCAGTACCCGATCGACTCCCATCGCATCTATGCGTGTGGCATCTCCGCCGGCGCCGGCATGGCGGCAGTGCTCGCCTTAAACCACCCGGAACTGATTGCCGCTGTTGCCCTTCACTCGGCGCCGGTATATGGGGCAGGACACAGCGCCGTGGCAGCGCTACGCGTCATGCGCCATGTTGCCGCCGCCCAGGCGGATGGTGCGATCCACGACTTGCTGCAGCGCCGCACCCACCAGCCCTTGCGCGCAACCACAGCCCCTACGCCGTACATGCCGGCGCTCATGATCCAGGGTGACGATGACCGCGTGGTGCACCCCGTGAACCAGCAGCAGTTGGTACGCCAGTGGCTGCTTGTCCATGGCTTGGCACCCGATGTTGAGGTCCGCGTGATGACAAAGCCCGCGGACAGGACGGGACGACGCAACGCCCATGAAATCCGCGACTATCTGGCCGGACGCAAGGTACTGCTGCGCGTCGCCCGCATCGCGGGACTGGGCCATGCGTGGAGCGGTGGCGATCCAGCGTTACGCTTCAACGCACATCCGGGACCAGACGCGAGTAGTATGGTGCTGGACTTCTTCGGGAGGCACCGTCGCTGACATTGGCAGCAAGGTGCAGCGCCGGTGCGGGTCAGCGATGCCGTTGGTGCCTCGACCCGACCTCCATTGCCCGAAGAAGTCAGCACAGGCGGTCTTCCAGTGCCAACCGTCGACAAGGCCCGTCTTTGCGCGAGAACAGAGTTTCAGGAGGAACACGATGTCTTATATTTCAACGCTGACCACGATGCGTCGCACGGGCAGGGAGATTTCGGTCATCTTCAACCATGTCATGTCCGAAGATGAAAAATCCCGCATTGCCACACTCTTGCTCGCGCTCATGCGCTCCACCGCCATCGACCACCCATCCCGCCTGATGGTGCTGGGCGCCCTCGCCGCCGTTGGGCGGGAAACCCAAGAAGCTGACTGAGCGACGTCTCTGACAGCCACCAGGTCTTGCAGTTGCCTGCGCAGTACCACGCAATGCCCCAGGCTCGTCGCGCACCGAACCTCCACATCCACGATTATGCAGCCGACCATCGGTGTATCTGCATACGCTCTCTTTCCGCTGATCTCACCACCCACAGGTGACAACTGGCGAAAGCTCCCTCACTCACTGATCAGTCGCAGTCCTTGCAGGGATGAAGATGGTAGCACCGCACGATTGACCAACTGTTGCGCAGTCATTACGCTCGCTCTATGCTGTCAATGCGAACCTGGTCGCACCCTAGCGCTGGCGTCTTCGCTAGCCAGAACCCCGACGATGAGAGGCGAACCTTGCATGAATGACTTGGCGCGCCACCGCGAAGCAGAACGCTTCATGCATTTTGTCTACAATGTCACGGACTACGCAGTTTACGCCTTGTCGCCCGAAGGGCTCGTCATGCATTGGAATGCCGGCGCTGAACGATGCCAGGGCCACACCGAGGCTGAACTTCTCGGAAAACACTTCTCCCTGCTTTATCCCGAAGAGGATCGCCGCTCCGGTCATCCGGACCAGGTGTTGCAAATCGCGGCCCAGGGCCGATTCGAAGAAGATGGCTGGCTGGCAAGGAAAGATGGCTCCCGATTCTGGGCGAGCGTGGTGCTGAACCCCATCTCGGATCCCCATGGCGTGCTCCAGGGCTTTGCCGGCATCACGCGCGACATCACCGAACAGAGAAGAAGCCAGGAAGCCGTGCGCGCCACCGAAGCGCAATTTCGCTTGCTCGTCCAGGGTGTCACGGACTATGCCATCTACCTCCTGTCCCCCGATGGTATTGTCACCAACTGGAACGCAGGGGCCGAGCGCATCAAGGGCTACCGGAGTGATGAAGTTGTCGGGACGCATTTCTCCCGCTTCTACACGCCCGAAGACCGCTCCGCCGGATTACCGGATATTGCGCTGCGCACCGCGGCGACCAAGGGCAGGTTCGAACGCGAAGGCTGGCGCATCCGCAAGGACGGCACACGCTTCTGGGCCCACGTCATCATCGACCCGGTGCTAAACCAGATGGGTGAACTGGTCGGATATGCAAAAGTAACCCGCGACGTCACCGAGCGCCGGGAAGCCGAACAAGCGCTGGAACAAGCCAAGGATGCCTTGTTCCAGTCGCAGAAAATGGACGCCATTGGTAAGCTGACCGGCGGCATTTCCCATGACTTCAATAACCTGCTCAACATTATCAGCAACGGCCTGCATGTCTTACGCTTGGAAAGCGACCGCCATGCTCGGTTCAAAACCATCGAAGCGATGGAACGGGCAACGAAGCGCGGGACGGCACTCACCCAGCAACTGCTGGCGTTTGCAAGACAGCAGCCAAACAAACTCGAGTGCGTCAATATCAACAAGGCGCTCTCCGCCTTTGAGGCCGTCCTGCGCCGCGCCGTTCCGGGAACGATCAATCTCGACATTCAACTCGGCCCTAGCCTGCCCGACATCCTGGCTGACCTCCCGCAACTGGAAGCGGCAGTCTTGAACCTCGTGGTCAACGCCACGCACGCCATACCCGATACCGGGACCATCACGGTCACCACCGGACTGGCCGAAGTTCAACCTTCTTCAGACCTCACGAAACCGCAAGAACAGGTCCAGGTGCAAGTTCGTGATACGGGGATGGGAATGTCCGAGGAAACAAAGTCCCGTGCCATCGAGCCGTTCTTCACCACCAAGCCGCTCGGCAAGGGGTCTGGTCTTGGTCTAAGCCAGGTCTTCGGCATGACCAGTGATGCCGGTGGCAAACTGGATATTGAATCCAGCCTCGGCCAAGGCACCTGCATTACGCTCAGTTTCCCGGCGATCGGTCAACCGAGTACTTCCGAAGCCAGCGCACATCCCATCGGCAAAGTACTGGTGGTTGACGATCAGGCAGACGTGCTTGACATCACCGCGCAATTGTTCAGGCTGCTCGGATATGAAGTCATTTCAGCAAATAGTGGTGCTGATGCCCTCGACGCTTTGCGTCGCCACGCTGACATTGATGTCCTCTTCAGCGACCTGGTCATGCCTGGCATGACGGGACTCCAACTGGCTTACGCCACCCGTCAGGCACACCCTGATACCGAGATCATCCTCGCCACTGGCCATCCGACCTCAATGATGCGTCAGGAACATCCTGGACTGGAGCAATTCCGTTTGCTCGGCAAGCCCTATACGCTGGAGGACATCGCCCGACTCCTGGACAGAGGGGCGCATTGCGTCAGCTGACAATGCCGGTAGGGCGTCACGCGCCACACCAGATCACGCAACGCCCTGGCCATCACTCAGTGATGGCACCACTGACATCGGCTCGGAGGCGCGTTGCAACGCCGCAGGGGCGAAACAGTGAACTGCTGGGTCACACACATTCACTTGCCATCGAAAAACCGCATAACGCTCCAACCAGCATTCGCTTCGCACCTTTGATGTATCCCGATTGCCCCTCAAGAATTCAGATTTGCTCCAGCAGATGCCCTAATTTTGTTCCGCATGACCTGCTCTTCCACTAGGTCCAGCAGATCGCTCAATTGCCCCACCATCACTTCGGCGCGCGCCACATCGCTGCTCGCATCCCCTGGCCCCTGTTGCTCCAGCTCACGGCACAAATCCGCCATGCTGAAAGCACCAGCGCCAAGTGCCGCCGATTTGACGCGGTGGCCGAGTGCACGCACCGCCTGCACGTCGCCACGCGCCAACGCGGCCTCCATGTTGCGGACATCCTCCCGCGTGATTTGCAAAAATTGGTCCGCAAATTTCCGCACCTTTTGCAAGTCGTCGCCCAACAGGCTGGCCAGCACCGTTAAATCGATCACGGCCGCGTTGCCGCCTAGTGCACACTTGCGTGCGGACACCGGCGGACGCTGCTGCCACACCCCAACCAGCGCCACACCTTCCGGCAGCCAGTTGGCGATGGTCTGGTACATCCTGGCCGGCTGGATAGGCTTCGATATGAAATCGTCCATGCCGGCATCAATGCAACGCATCCGTGCCTCGGTCGTGGCGGTGGCCGTCATCGCCAACACCGGCATACCAGCCCACTGAGGCGCGGCGCGGATCCGGCGCGTTGCCTCCAATCCATCCATCTGCGGCATTTGCAAGTCCATCAGCACGCAGTCGAAATCGGTTTGGCGCAACAACGTCAACGCCTCGAGGCCATTATTGGCGATACAAACAGTGGCGCCCACTTCTTCCAGCATTTCCTGCGCGATTTGCTGATTGAAGGTATTGTCCTCCACCAGCAGGACACGCGCCGCTTTCGACGCCACCGCGCCCTCGGTGCCATGGCTGCTCGCCAGCATCTCTGCGGCGGCATCATTGAGTTGCTCCAGCAGCATAGGCTTGGACATGAAAGGCACACCGAGCTGTGCGGTGAACCAGAACGTGCTGCCGATTCCGCGCTGGCTGCTGACGCCAACTTCACCCCCCATCAACTGGGCCAGCTCTTTGCAGATCGCAAGGCCAAGCCCCGTCCCTCCATGTTCACGCGTGGTTGACGTGTCAGCTTGCTGAAACGAGACAAACAACTTCGCGATCTCCGCCTCTGACAGGCCAATACCGTGGTCGCTTACTTCGAATCGAACCAGACAGTCGTGGGTGTCGCCCGCCACCTTGCGCATCCGGACCAGGATCCTGCCGCGCTCGCTGAACTTGATGGCATTATTGGTGTAGTTAATGAGTACCTGCCCCAGTCGAAGCGGATCACCCAACAGCATCGGCGCCAGGTCAGGATCGCGCTCGAACGCCAATTCTAGGTTACGCCCGGCCGCCTTTTGCGCGACCACAGTCGTCACTGTCTGCACCAGGTCGTCGAGCGCAAATTCGACTGCTTGGATTGCCATCTTGCCAGCCTCGATCTTGGAAATGTCGAGGATGTCGTCAATGATGTGCAGCACATGCTCACTGGCGAAACGGATCTTTTCGAGGTAATCGCGTTGCCGCGGAGCGAGCTCGGTTTTCAATGCCAAGTACGCCATGCCAATGACGCAGTTCAACGGAGTGCGGATCTCGTGACTCATATTGGACAGGAACTGTCCCTTGGCCATGCTTGCGGCTTCGGCCAACTGCTTGGCCTGTCGCAGTTCGCTATTCTTGGCTTCAAGCTCCACCTCATGGCGCCTCTCGGCAGTCACATCGTGGTAAATGGTCACAAATCCGCTTACCGTTCCATCCGCGTCAAAGATTGGGCGACCAATGATATTGAGCTGTACGCCATTGGCCATGGTTCGCGTGAAATTGTGCGGCTGGAACTTCAAGCAAAGCTCTACCCGGGCAGCCACCAGGTCGTCGATCGTGCCTGCCCCATAGTCTCCGCGCAACGCCAGGTAACGAAACACTTCGGCCATGGTGACGCCAGGATGCATTACCCCATCCGGCAACCCTTGCACTTGGCAAAAAGCCGGATTCCAAAACCGTATGGTCAGATCGCGATCAACAATGGTAACCCCGACCGGCATGAACTCCAGGGCAGCAGCCAGCCTGGGGAAATTCAACCTGATGAACTCTTCACTTTGGGCTGTCGATTTCATAAGTCAATCATCTGGCAGCACCATTGAAGATCACTGCGCTGCCTCCAGATGCGATCGCTTGAGATGTGGAAAGGGTGTCACGTCCACGGGTATTCGTTAGCGCGCCGAACTCCCCCTGAGCTCTCACTCCTGCACGCCCACTGGTAAGCCCGTTCACGCGACGGTGCTCCTTAACTATCATTCGGCTAGAGTCTGTTTCCCGTAATCGGAATATAACCGCTTGCGTGATTGCATCACCAACTCGATGCGACGATCCATCAATCATAGCAGCGCCCCTTGCGCGACATGGACGCCGGCGTACCGAATTGCGCAACAACGTTGCCGTAATCGTCGGCGCGGCCGTGGCTCAATCTGAATCCGGCACTTCCCTCACGGCAGCGATTGCTACGCACCGCCTCGCATGGACTTGCGCATCATCAATAGTGCCTCGCGACAGCTGTTACTGCGCCTGGCGCGAAGCCGCAAACGTAGGCCCATTGCATCCCGCACACGCCTGTGTGGTCCATGCTGATCCACCAAGCTCTGTGGCATAGTTTGGCTTTACCATGCAAATTCGAATCGACAATCCGACTGGGAGAGCTTACCGTGACAGCCCGCGATACAAGGGATAGCGAGCATCCCACCACTTACATCAAGTCAAATGCAATCGACTTCGCGCGTGAAATGCTCTACCGCCACGCAATCGTGTTGCGGGGCGTCGCCAGGGACATCAAGATCAATAGCAGGTCGTTCATCTTGAAGCGACCTGACAGTTCGCACCTTGTGATCTGGTCCTCGCAAACAGAATTCCTGAACACATCCCCGTCTACTCTCAACGACGCAGAGGTCTTTGTTCGTGGCCGCACCATGAACGGACGCCTCTTGGCAGAATCGATTGCCTCCTCCGAATGAGAACTCGCAAAGATTAGAACAGTGCGCCTTGGTTGTACGTAGATGGCCGTTTCGACCTGACTTCCCTTCTGTTCCCCCTACCTAGCCTGCCCCCCTGGTCCCATTGGGTACGCGGCGGGCCGAGGTAGGCATTACTATTAATTCGACGCAGCTCGGTAGTTCATCAGGCCTACGCTCGCCCCGGCCAACGGAACTTGCCTGGGCGAGCACTTATTCCTTTTTTGAGCTGACGATCGCCAGGCAAGAGTTGCGCTCCTTGCCCTGTGGAACCAGGAACCATGCATGCGCCCATTTCAAGGCTGTGTCGGGTCCCCGCGCTGGTTGATGCCGCCGCAAATCGCTCCAGGGCAAGGCTCGATCTGCATCGCGTGTATGGATTTCATGAATAGGATGACTGATCGAAGTACGTCATTCGATAAGCATAGTGTGGGCGAATATGGAGGGTTTGACGAAAATCAATCTTACGCAAGATGCGGGTTACCAAGTATTGCGGAGCAATTGTGCGCAATGCTAGACTTTTCGTAACGCATCATCAACATTCGCACTCATCATGCCGACCTGGGAAATTTGCTACGTCGACCGTGAAATGAAACGGCACGTGATCTCCATCTTATCCGACGACAAACCGACCCTCAGCGCAGCAGCGACCATTGTCCAAACGCGCGTGACAGGACGCCATGCCCGCGAAGCATACCTGTTGAACTTCCCCTTGGATCCGATCGTTTTTCTGTTGGCTCGCGGCATCGTCATCACCGCCGTTGATCCGAGCCAGTAAGGCGGAAAATCCGATACCCCCCCCGACGCCGTTGTCGCTTGATTGACATGGCTGTCGTAACTCGGCCCCCGATCAACTTGCCGGTGTTGGCGCCTGACCACAGCGACCATGAATTACTTTGCGCTACTTTGGATGCTTGCTAAATTAAATTCTGGAGAGATTGGTCGGGGTTCAGTCCCTGCCTGACGCACATCCCGTCACTCCTCCACACACTAAGGAGTGGCCCGACACGGCGGGACCATTCTTTCGCCCCGTAGGATTGGCCCGGAACGGCGGGCCCTTTTTTGACATCGGCACTCCTTCAATTTGGGCAAGCTGATCATTCGCTCACGGATTGCGTCGCGCCAGCCGATGTCATCCCTGACCGGCCACCTGCCGATAGGCATCCCTCATCGCCGCCGCATCAATAGACGGTTCACCGTCCCACGCCGGCGCCTTCACCCTGGCGATATCGAAGTACAGGTCGCCAGCGACCTGGCAGCGTAAGCCACGCGGCGCCACGCCCAGTTCCTTCCTTGTCAAGCCGACCTGGCGCACCCGCGTTCGAGAAGAGATTGAAGCCGCTGTTTCAATGTCAGGCCTGTTTGGACAATGTGGCCGCGTGTGCCGTGCGCCGTCCACTTCGCAGCAGCAAGCGCCTCACACTGCTCCTCCGTGTGCACTACGGTTTAGCGAAGGCACGCTCCTTTGGTCCCGCGCTTATACTTGAGGAAGCCGAAGTACCGTCCATCGGATCGGTGCAATCTATTCTGGTTGACGTGCGCAACCAGAAAATCCGGCTGTGGGTGTGCGCCGTGAGCACGCTGCTTCGCAGTAGTGGTCTGCCCTTCGCGTAGCTAACTTTAGGTCAACCATTTATCGAGGCCCGCGAACCGCAACGCGCATAGCATTTGAAGACCATGACTATCGTGTCGCCGAATCGATCCATATATATGCTTAGGCGATGGCGTGTCCCCATGCTATCGTCAATGGCTGCCCTGACTATATCGATTCCAGTCCGCAGCAGTGTAATCACTGAAGCGGAGGCTATATGAAAGATTTCACTCGACCCGACGAAGGCATGGCCTTGGCCGTCGATACAGCGATCAAAATGGCGACATCTTCCGGATGCTTACTCACATGGCAATACCTGCAAATGCACTCAGTTCCAAAAGGTGTGGCGACACGGGTACTCTCCCAGAATGGCCCACGGCGCGCTTCAACCTCCAATGGCCGAGACATGTTACGGGAGCAAGGCCCAGCGAACGGCGAGGAAGGTGCCGAACAGGCGACAAAACTGGCTGCGAGAGGATTGCGAACCGTCCTAAAGTTCCGCGTACCCAGGACAAATATCACGCTTTCCGAAACGATCGATCAGGCTATCGAGATGATGGGGGTTCACAATCGGTTCTACGCTGAAGCACTATTGCGCATCCATGCCGTCAAAACACCAGTCATCATGCGGGTGCTATTTGACGCGGCACGCCGACGGAGCATTGGCTCTCCAACCATTCCTCTAGCGCCAGCACGTGGCATTCGATTGCTGCACTCAGTCTGAAGCAAAATCCCCCCAACGGGACGCGATAGTAACAGAAGCGCAACTCGTCAATCTCTGCCTTTTCGCGTGGCGTCCTGAACAAGGTGACGGTGGATTTCGGCCGTCAACGTTTCGATTCGCTCTGCCATCGCCCTGGTGATTTCTGTCAGCTCAGTGTTCTGACGGAGCAGCTCCAACGTTTGTGCGGAATGCTTGGTCGCTGCGACAGCGATCGCCTCGCGGTGCTTGGCGTCGGCTTCAGAGTGCGCCTTGTCCCGCGCCGCTTGGCGCGTTTGTGCTAACAAGATAAGCGGTGCAGCATAGGCCGCCTGCAAGCTAAATACCAGATTCAAGAGGATGAAGGGGTAGACGTCAAAATGAACCAACCCAAAGACACTGGCTGCAATCCACGTGGCGACAATGATGGTTTGCAGGCCAAGAAAAAGTGAGGTGCCGAGGAAGCGCGCAAAGGCTTCCGCCTTCAGCCCGAACGCGTCACTCCCAAACGTCTTGGATAAGTGTTCGTGCTGGCGATGAAAACGCAAATGATCGACATGTGATTCACCTGCCGAAGACAAATTTTCGGTTTGAGATGAGTTCATACAAGCTCCCAACGTGCGCGGAAATGATTCGCTCACTATAGCTCACCTTGGGATCGCAATTCCCAGCTCACTACCGTGGTGGGCATCGACGATCACTGCGCCAACGTGCCAGCGAGTTAGGGCGTACACTGAATACGAGTCATGACGTAGAAGCGCGGCCAAGGACATCACGCGCCAGGCGTTCCATCGCCAGTCGACCAGTGCACGCACGATGTCCTAATACGTTGAAGGAGAACATCATGAACAGTACAAAGAAAGTCCAGGACCGAACGCCTCAAAAAGCGTTCCCTGGCAAAACAGGCGACATCAACAAGCAGCAGAAAGCCACCCAGAATGAAGTCGCAGGTCGACATAAAAACGACGGCATCATGGGGCATCGTGGCACGCGCTGAGGTCGATGGGAGACATATTTTCCAGCCCGACGATCTCATTGACGTAGCGCTTTTTCATTCACGCCTGAGGCTGCTGTGCAGCTATGCGCCATCCTCAGCGAGTCGCTGCATGATGACTGCCGGCAGTCTGGCTGCAAAAATATTGAAGTCAATCTTACTCTTGCTTAGCGGTGGTGGAAGTCCTGCCTGAAAACAGCGAGGAATTCACGCTCCATTTTGTTTCCCCCAGTAGGCCCCACATTCCTCGTGCCGTTCGCCTGCTCACCGAATTTGCTATCAGTGATGCTGGAACAGGGCATGATGGTCCCGCCGAAGCCTACGACGCCAATCGGTACGCAGCAATGGACATCATGTCAGCATTTGGCGACTAAACAAGTGCCAAGATTTGATATCGCGCTTGATGACGGCGTGAATGGTCAAAAGAGCTCTTCGACGCGCGACATCGAGAAGCGTTGGCCGAAATCACTTGCGCGCTGTCGCCCGGATGCACCGTCAGTCCCAATTAGCAACGGTCCCTGGCGTTAATACCAGGGCGCACAGTGTTGTCATGATACTATTTTCTTTCCAGCAAGGGAGGTCACCATGCTTTTCCATTGCATGACTCGGCACGGCTTTGCTTCTGCGAGCGTCGTTCGCACCGGTGATCTAGTTGACATCGATGTGCAATGCCAGGGTAGTCGCGTCGCCCTACCTGGCGTTCGCTTCATGATCCGCTTCCACGCGCCGAGAGTGAATAGGATCGATCGGAACACATCGGAAAAGCACTTTGCGTTGTTAGGGCTCTCGCAATTCAACTTCACTAAGAATCCTAAACCCTGCACCTCGACGCAATACTCGTTCGACGACTTGGTTCTTGATGATTCGTTGATCCTCAGCGAAGCTGTGTGAGCCAGATGTAGCTTGGTGTTTCTTCGCTTTAGCCAGCAATACTGTTCCCGTTGAGTCCACAGGCAACTATTCGATGCCAGTTTGCGCAAAGCGGGCTTTTTGGCTAGGCGCTGTTGCGCCTGTCGCATCATTAACGGCACCAGATGGGCGTCGCGAGTTCGGGTAGGCAAGTACCCGTTCTATGACATCGAGCGGAGCTCCGCAGTTCACTAAATAGCGTCGCGCCTCATCAATGCCCGCAATGAACTTCAGCGATATTCCGCACTGCACTTTGGCCGCCATTTTGACGTCGTGGCCCCTCCCAAAATTCTGAGATTCTTCCATAACAGGCTGCAACCGCAATCGCTGGAGCGGTCGGCTAAACAACCGAACTGCTATGGGCGACGACGAGCTGCCAAGTACCGTCTGGCGACGAACGCCAAACCCGCGTGTACCGCAGATCCGACCTAAACTCCAGACCACCATACGTGCCGGACACCTTCATGCGGACCGACACAACGATGCATTGGTCATCTCCTCTTAGGTCCGGCTCAGATGGTTCAAGCGCGTGAAATGCTAGAACACCAGATCGGTGCAACCCGAGCTCGTCCTCCTTGCTGAACAGTTGTCCGAATTGATTAGTGAAGATAAAGTTGGGCGAAATCAATTCATCAAGGACCTCGGTGTCGGATGCCAACATCGCCAGTCGCAGCCGTCCCTCCTTCGCCCGGATTTGCTGCCTCGGGTCAGTGATCAAAAAAATCTGGTGACTCATGCTCGCGTTAAAGGAAAAGTTGCTGGGCATGGGGCTGCGCTTCTGCAGTGCCAGAGATCGAACGCTACTGCCTACATCACACCGTTCGCGTTCTGGCGCGCACACCCCACCGGTTATCAATCGCTAACGGCATCCCCTGCAAAGGACCATGCATTGCCGTCATCCTAGTCCGACAATGAACCACAGGTCAGGTTGGCAATGGCGCCGGTCATGGCGCCCCCTCCATCTGATACGGCAAACGCAGCAAATGCGCTGAGCTGGGCCAGCGTTGGCAGGCGGCCGAGCAAGGTGGCACCATCCGCTCGCGCTTGCAGGAATGCTTCCACGCTGATGCCCATCTTGCGCGCCATGCCTTCGAACGCTGCCGTGGCATGCGACGCGGGCACGGCTTCCGGAATCGCATCGGAACGAATGCATATCACCCGGATGCCGTCGCGCCCCAGTTCACCGGCAAGGATACGTGACATGGCTTCAACCGCCGCGCTGCTCGTACCGTTGCCAAGAAAGCCGGCACCTGAGAGGCGCGCACCAGGCGTCGACAAGGTAACGATGACGCCCGATTGTTGTGGCGCCATAAAGCGCGCCGCCGCCTGAGCGGTGAGGAAGATCGTACGCGTGTAGGCGCGCACGGGGAGCTGGAAGTCCTCATATGACAAGTCCGCAAACGGCACTCCCTGCACATGCGGGATACCTACCGCGTTGAACATGACGTCAATGCCGCCCGCCTGTTCCGCGACGGTACGTGCGTGATGCCAGACCGATTCTTCATCGAGTGCATCGACGCGGGCGGCGTGTGCACTTCCGCCTTCGGCGCGTAATTCCTGCGCCAGCGCATCAAGCTTCTCCAGCGTACGGCCGGCCAGGAACAATTGAGCACCCTCGCGCGCGAAGGTGCGCGCGACAGCACTGCCAATGGCGCCTGCGGCGCCGTGGATGATGCAGCGTTTCCCTTGTAAAATCATGATCGACTCCTGGGTGAAAGGCGAACTTGTCAGTCACATACGGGATTCAATCCTCACTGTAGGCCATTTTGATCGCGAGCTTGAAGGCGTACTTTGAATAGGGGTCACCAGATGGTGTTCTTCCCTGCCCGCCTGTTACGATGGCCATGAACTGATTGGCCGCAGCAGATCGCGTCGGCGACTCCTGGATGCAGCGTTCGGCGATGTGCATCAACTCCGGGGTTTCCTGAATATACCTGGCAACCCGCGCATCGACGGCAAGTGACATGGCTTTTCAACCTCGTGAAGATGAGACTTGAATATAAGTCAACCTCCACCACTTGCACAAGCACTGCGGCACCACATGAGTCCACCGCTAACGGATTGCCCAGCTCAGTCTGCCTTGCATACTGTCAGCGGAAACCGCTCAACTGGTGGGCGCCTGCCAAGCGACAGGCGCATGCAAACGTGCTTGAAAGTCATTTGCGAGCGTCGCGTGCGACAGCATCTCACAGCACGACTAGTATGGCCAGATGACCAGGCGCACTGACTACGCTACTGCTGAAATAATGTCGCGTGCACTTTTAACGCGGGAGAAGTACGGCCAGGACGCGGCGTTTCGAGCGGCGGCGGACGAAGGCGTGGAAGCCGCGCTGGCCGCAACGGTGCTCATGCGGGCCGACGCACGGATCGCATTGGGTACCCCTGGACGACGTTCAGACCGTCGCCTTACGCAACGGCCTCAGCCATAACCGCAAATGGTGATTGACTCCCCGCGCTCGCATGTATGGTCACAGAAAGACAGTTTCGCGTGTCCCGCACCAAAGGCATAGCACGTCTCGCGACAACACCGGCCTATTCCATCTGCGGTACCGGCTCAGGGCTGGGCCTGTCAATGCCGGCTCGTCGGAGTATGTCGCATGTCGAAGGCGATGGCGCGCCTTCCGGGCCTTGCATGCTCGCCAGGAATTCGAACACTTGGCGATAGTCATATCCCTGGTGAACCAGGAACGTCCATGCGCGCACGGAGCCAGCGAAACGGTTGACAATGCAGGCCTGAGCCGCGCAGTCATCGGAAATAGTGGAGACCTGCATCATGATGTCTTTCGTGAGTCGGCGGGGCGGGGCCGGCTATCGGAAAAAGCGCTGCAGGCGATTGGGCAACGTCGACAAATTCTCACACATTTCCACAATCGGCGCGAGAATTCTGGCGAAACGTTGATGCAATTTCGCAACTGTATTGGCGTGTTTGGCAATATTATGTTTTATATTGAACTCGACGGACGCCGGTCGCCAGGTGCCATCGAAATGTGCGCCAATGATCGGTGTTTGACGCCCCCCGTTCCGGGCACTTTCACATCGAGTGACGCAGGTCGGGAGCTGAATCATTTCCATCGTTCTTGTTGCGCTCGAGCTCAGGTTCGCATCCAGGCGGTGACAGCGCACAGCTGTGCGACTGCAACTGCTTTTCCACTGGCATGGTATGGTGCTGATGAACTTGCCTCGCCTACACGCGGCGCCCCGGATGCAGTGCACTATTTCGAACGTTGACGATCAACCGTTCGACAGTGCTGGTCGCAGGTGCCGGAAACTCTCCCTTTTCGAGGTGATGACATGGCCCGCATATTGATTATCGAAGATTCGCCATTAAACATGGAGATGCTCACTGTCTTGCTTTCAAACGAGGGCCATGAGCTGCTTCTTGCGGCACGCGCACTTCCCGGTATCGAGATTGCCCGCAGCCAGCCGTTGGACCTGATACTGATGGACATCACCATGCCAGGTGTCGACGGCATCGAGGCCGCAAAGATGCTACGCGCACACCCAATAACGCGCTCCGTTCCACTGATTGCGGTAACGGCCCTGGCCATGGACGGCGACCAGGAACGTATTCTCGCCGCTGGCTTTGATGACTATATTGCGAAGCCGTTTGATCATGGCCAACTTCTGCAAAAGGTCGCGCATTTCACCGACCGCGGTTAACGGCGATCCTCACACCATCCTTGCACTGCAGTGTATCAACTCGCTTCGCTGCCGTTATGTATCTTGCCGTACAGACCACAGGACGACTCCGTGCTACAAGAAAATTAGCTAACCTGGTTGGAGATCATCATGAAGACGCTCATTATCCTATGCTGCGCAGTCATCGGTTTAAGTGGCTGCGTCGTTTCGCCACTTTACGGTGTCGACGGACGGTACCACAGCCGAAGTTATGAGCGCAGGGACCGCGATTACAACTATTATCACGACTACCGTTATCGAGACAGCAGAGAATACCAACGAAACCCCTATCGCAATTAGGTAGTCAAAGGACGCCATGGCGAGTTTCAGCCCAGGTCAGGTTGCACCAATCTCGCATTGCACGGGAGGATTGTGATTCCATGTGAGGGCCCTGTTATGGGCGGGACTAATCCACCCGAGCTAACCCTCCAGGCTGCACCTTTCGATCCACCTCCTCTGTTGGAGCCGAACTGTTGAGTTGCATTCAACACCGCCCCACCTTCCCCACATATTTGCAAAACAATCTGCCCCCCATCGGTAGCACAATTCAAGGTGACTTGGGATCAGGAGCTCTCCGCGGAGGTATCTTGGCAAGCAAAACAGAGATTGGCCTGCGTCGGCGCAACACGAACTATCCGCTGGAGTTAGAACGGCGACTGGCGGAGCAAGCATGCGAAGATTCGGAATCTGTCGCGCAGTTGGCGCTTGATCAACGCTGCGTTACGAAGGTGTCCGTTCGCGTTGTCTGCGGTCCAAACCTTTACCCGTGGCAATGAATTCTATTCGGGCCACTTGCCGCATGAGGACCGATGCAGCTAGCTCTGTTTGCACACCTTCGCTCAGCGCCGCGTTAAATGCTGCGTCTGGGCCGAACTTGTCCCGCATTAGCAATGCCCGCGAAATTTTCTCGGCTGTAAGATAGTCAGTTCGCCTAGTCATTCACCATACTAAGTCGTCTGACTAGGAGGCGTCGCACGCGACGCCTCCTAGCCAACCAGCAAATGCGAACTTCACTCAACCAAAGAAAAATCAATTGGGCCCGTTACCAACGCCTGGTGAAGCGGCGTGATACCTTCGCTATTAGGAAGATTCACGTTTGAACCAGATTCAACCAGGATTCTTGCCGACTCAAGATCGGAGTTGCGCACGACATAGTGAAGGGGCGTGTTCCCATAAGCATCTGCGCCAATCGCATCAACGCCAGAGGCAATAAGAAACTGAAGCGATTCGGGTGGCATCTTCCTGCTCATAGATAAAGATGCTAAGTGGATTAGGCTCCAGCCTTCACCCTCTGACTTTTCTGTCAGAGAGACGCCAGATTCCTTTAGCATCGCCAATTTCTCGATGTCGCCCCGCATTACAGCTTTTAGTAATTCTCTGCTTGTGACTTGCGGCATGTGAAACCTATTTGTTGAAGAAGGACTTCGGGGAATTCAGTGAAGGGCCGATCTTGGCAGCCAAGCACAGCCGGACAGTCCTCTGTCAAGCGGGTGCTAATCAAAATCTCTTCTCGAAGTCGTGTTCTTGCATCTTCCGAATCGTCGAGATTTCTAAGTAAATCTTGTCTAATACACGGCAAATGGCAAACACCCCGCATGCGATTGCAAACAACAGTCCGGCAATTGCGGCTTCCATGCGCTTTCCTCGATATCCAAGTGAACATTTTCAGACGCCTGCAACTGGCCGTCTGCTGCTGGCCCAGGCTGTGTAAAATCGCAGCAACAAGCGATTCCACACTCATGCGCGCTTAAGCCTGGAGCGTGCACGCTCGGCACGCTCGCGAATCACACAGCCCTCAACATGATCGTTGATCAGCCCCATTGACTGCATAAATGCATACACGGTGGTTGGCCCGACAAACTTCCAGCCAAGCTTCTTCAATTCTTTGGACAAGGCAGTGACTTCCACGGAAGTCGACACCGTTTGCGGCGACGCCACTGCCTCCGGTCGCGTCTCAAACTTCCAGATGAATCGCGCCAGCGAGCCTTCCCTGGCAATCAACTCTTGGGCGCGCTTGGCGTTATTGACCACCGCTTCAATCTTGCCGCGATGTCGGACAATGCCTTCATCCTGCAGCAATCGTTCGACATCCTTTTCGGTAAATCGTGCGACTCGGTTGACATCGAAATTGTGGAAGGCTCGCCGAAAATTTTCACGTTTGGCCAGAATGGTTCGCCAACTTAATCCCGACTGAAATCCTTCGAGACAGATCTTTTCAAAAAGGCGCGTATCGTCAACGACCGGATAGCCCCATTCGGAATCGTGATAGTGCAAAAACTCCGGTGCCGCGGCACACCAGCGACACCGTGCGCCGCCATCAGGGCCTTCTACCAGGCCGCTCATGCCGCCTTCTCCTGCTTCAGGAATGCGAGACGCGCATCTGTCAGCGAAGGAGCAATCTCAAGGATCTCGGCCGCGACAATTCCTTCCACAACAAATGGATCCAGCGCCACGCGATCCTGCAGGCGGGACAACGAAATGTTGTGGGCAATAATGGCGCCGCCGGCATTCGGCTGCAGACTGCCTACCAGCAGAAACACCCCGTCTTCCACGCCCCGTCGTATCCAATCCTTGTGCGCGTCCATGTACTGGGCTGCCTCACTTCTATTCTGCGAAAACCGCAGTGCTACGATAAACATGTACAAACTCCCTTTATCCAGTCACGCATTGTTTCGACCTCCTTGCGGATGAACTCTTCATCTTGAAACGCGTTTGCAAGCGTGGCAACACCCTGGCTGCGGGCCAGCAGATGCATCGCCAAATCATCGGCATCACCGGGCCGCCCCGCCAACTCGAACTGTCGGCGCAACCAGACCCGAAAAAGCGAAAAAATCTCGTTGGCTTCCTGCCGCGACTGATGATTCATCTTCGTCAATTCCGTGCAGAGCGTCCCAACTGGGCAGCCGTAGCCCATGATCTTTGCCCGGTTCACCACGAGGATTTCGGCAAAGCAGTTCAGCCTGCCTTCCGGGTTGCCGCCCACCTGCTCCCACCGCTCAAGCATTGCCTCGGTAGCGCCGAACCGAAAGGCGATTACCGCATCAAGAATCTCGTCTTTCGACTTGAAATGGTAGTAAAAATTGCCGCGGGTGATGCCTACTGCCTCAGCAATATGCGTGAACGAGGTCTGCTCAAAGCCCTGCTGATAAAACAGGGCATTGGCCGCTTCAACAATCCGTTCACGCGTCCCATTTTCTCTCATCGCACTGCCTTTGAATTTCGAGTTCACCCATTAGGACGGCCGTCCTAATTCGATATTAGGACGCTCATCCCCACCTTGTCAAGAGAACAATGATTGGAAGTGACTAACTTTCCACGAAAGCACATCCTGGTGATCGTCCCTGTCACCCAAGCAGGTAATCAAAGCGCCTGAACGTTGACATCTTCGGGCCAGTGTCCGCCAACGTGTTCGCCAGACTCATGTTCTTGAGCTCAATACACATGACACGTGCACCGAAAAAAGACAGCGATTTCTCCCCCGCTTTCCTTTGGCTTGATTACTCGCCAAGTCGGATCATCGTATGCGTCATTCCTCAACCGGAGATCCATGTCATGGTCAAGGAGAATGTAGAGGTTGCGTCATTGATGCTGCAGGCTATGGTTGCCGGCGCGTCATGCGAACAAATAGGAGCCGACTTTGGCCTCACCAAATCCTCAGTTTCACAAAAGACCCGCGTGCTCGCTCATGACCTACAACAAATTGTCGGTGTGGTCGGGGTTGATGAGGACGAGTCGCCGACAGCTACTTTGATCCGTCACCATGGCGCAGCCTATCTCGAGGCGCTGGAGCATTTCGTTCCGGATGCGGCACGTGACTGGCGCGGCCAAATCATGGAGATGACGACGTTTCGCCTTGAGCAACACATCGCCAAGATCGCTCGCCATAGCCGCTGCGTTGAACGTGATGCGGCGCTCCTGCTTGTCCTATTTTCGACGGCTGCCAAGCCGCTGGAGCTCGCCCAACTTGAAGTGCGCGACTATCTCGACGAATCCGGCGCAGTACGGGAGCATTCAAGCATGCGCGCCGACATCGCCGTCAATGGCAAGGAGCGCCCCCTACTGTTCTGCGATCCCCACCTGACTGCGGCAATGGATGCGTACTTCGTACGCCGCGCCGCCGAACGGATGGGAATCCATGACAATGGCACTTACCGTGGCATGCAACCACACAGCAGGCTGTTCCTATCCCGTACCGGTAAGCCCCTGGTCGTCAAGCGATCAGGGCCTGGATCTCAGCACATGGTTTGTAAGGAGATACACGAGATCTATCGCCGCATTTTTGCCTATGGCGGCCATTCCGGGTTCAACACCGCGATGGCCCGCCGCGTCGCAGCACACCGCCTGCACTTAAATGGCGCGAACGCTGAAGAAATCGGGGCGGCGCTCGGCGTGAAAAAGCTCGCTGCCCACAAACTGCTGCAATCGATCGAAGGCGAATCATGCGCGCGCCGGGCCGAGCTGAACAAAGTCGCATGACTTGATGTGCATCGTAAGGAGAGACGACAACTTTTGAAGACGGCATGAGGGTTGCGTTGTACTTGGACAGGGCGAACATAGGTCATGACCCACCTGTACCAAGGAGCCAACCATGGACCAACACAATCCACCGGCCGTATCCGCGCCTGCCATCCCCATCACATTGCTTGGCCAGCGGGAGCCACGCATTCCCACAGCGGGAAAGATTCGCGCCGGCATCAAGGTACTCACCAAAAAGGCGGCAAGCGACCCGCGCGTCAAAGCGCTATACGACAACGGGGTCGTGAGCAATGCCACGTTCGAGGAAATCGAACGGAAGATCATTGAAGCCTTTCCTGGCATCGAAAAGCCTCTCGTGCCCAAGAATGTGGCATGGTTCACCGTTCGGCCCAACGATTTCCCCAACCCTGCCATTGCGGACCAGATCCTTGCACTGTACGGAGAAGACAGGGGCGACGGTGTGCACCGCCTCTACCGTTTCCCTGTCATGTTTCCAGCCGACCGCTGGCAAGCCGTCATGCCGCATGAACTCGCCTGTTGGTCGCGCAATGAAAAGCGCTACTGGAGCGAATACGGCAGCGACGGCCATACCCGGTACTGCAAAATGCATGCGCCCGCGCGCATCGACGAGCGCACACGGCGCGTGATCCGCACCTTCGGCGGCCGCGGCACCCAGTTGCGCCCAGAGAACGACGGCCGATGCGATCCAGAAAACTGCCCGGAATTCCAAGGCAGGCATTGCAACCTGACCGGGCGCTTCATCTTCTACATTCCAGGCATCAAATCGCTCGACGCATTCGAACTGCACACAAACAGCTTTTACGCCCTCTCCCGCGCCATTGAACGCTTTGAGACGATCGCTTTCCTGCGTGGCGGCAGGCTGGCGGGGTTCCTGGACCGCCAGCACACGCCATTTTTCCTGACCAAAAAACTGCGTGAGGTATCGCACCTCGACCCAAAGACCGGTCAGCCAGTACGCAGCGCGCATTGGATCATCGAACTGGAGGCACCTGTGGACGTCTCAGCGCTGCTGATCGAGCATGACCGCGACACTGCCATTCAATTAGCTGACGAGGCGGTACGCACGCTGCAGGGCGATCCGCCGCAGGACCAGTGCGTTGGGCAGGTCGCGACGACCCTGGATGACGCTGACGACCTCGCCAGCCGTGATGCCACGACGGAAGCGCCTCCGTCCCGCGCCACGGCAACCGCCGAAGGAGTATCGACCGTGACGCCGGAACCCGGCACCGGCGCCATTTACACCTTGGCGGCGGCCTTAGGCGTACCGGCGGAGCGGATGGATGCCTACGCGGATTGGCACTGGGGCGTCGGATGGCGACGCAACACGCAGGGTTGCGCACGCGTGCTTGCCGAACTCGAGGCCTTCCGCGCCGATCCGCAGGGCCTGATCGAAAAGATCGCCGCCGAGATCGGCGAATAGCTGCGAAACCCCAAGCCAGGAGGCCAACATGTCACTGCGAATCGCCCATTTCTCAGACCTGCACTACGCCGACGAAACCCTGTCGGAAGTCGACCACTGCTTCGCCCGTGCCGTTGACCAGGCCATCGCTGCAGGGGTCGCGGTAGCCATCATTACTGGCGACACGACGGATCACGCACTAAGCGCGCACTCCCCGGCAGTGAGAGCACTCGCGCGCCAGATCCAGCGTTTGGCCGACCATTGCCCAGTCCTGATGCTGCAGGGGACCTTCAGCCACGAGCCGCCCGGCTTTCTCGCGCTATTCCCGCTGATTCGCGGCAAACACCCCATCTTTGTCGCCGACCGCATGCAGCAAGTTGCTTTGACCACGGCGGGCTGCTGGGTCGCTTCCAACGGCTGGCAATTCGATGCACTTCCCGGCAAGACGATACTCATATGCACTTGCCTCCCCACGTTGAACCGCGCCGCGCTGGCGGCCGCGATCGAGCCGCGCGATGTCGCCAATGCGATGGGTGACCAGTTGTCCAAGGTGCTCGCAGGCTACGCCCAAGGTCATTTGGTGGCCCGGGAAGCAGGCATGCCAGTGGTGTTGCTGTCGCATGGCACCGTGCATGGGTGCGTCACCGAACACGGTGTTCCCATGGCCGGCGCGGACCATGAGTTCACCACAGGCGCGCTGTTTGGTGCGGAGGCCAGCGCCGTGATGCTCGGTCATATCCATAAACACCAGTCCTGGTCAAAAAACGGGCGCTGCATTGCGTACGCCGGCTCCATCGGACGCCTGCATTACGGTGAGGAAGGCGACAAAGGTTCATTACTCTGGGACGTCTACGCCGACATGTCCAATGCCGTCCTGCAGCCAACACCGGCCAGGCGTACCTTGGACATCAGCTTCGAAGGACCGCCGGACATGGAAACGCTGACCCGCTTCGTCGAAAATCAATCAATCAACGATGTCTGGATACGCGTACGCTGGCAAATTTTAGAGGAAGAGCGCGACCTGGTTGACCGCGCGCGCATGGAAGAAATCCTCGCAGGCGCGGCGGGCGTGAAGCTTGAGGGGCGCATTATCCCGGTCGTCAGGGCCAGGGCGGAGGGTATTGCCCGGGAACACTCGCTATCCCGGCAGATAGACCATTGGGCGAGACTGACTGGGGCCAACGCTTCGATCCTGCACTCCTGTCTCGAACAATTAAGCGTCTCCAGCCCGGAAGAAATCACCGGGCAAGTGCTACGTGAGCGCGTCCGCGCGCCGTTGCCGTCAACAGAAGCGGCAGCACACTTGACCCGAACCGATCTTGCCAGACACTGGTCCTAGCCAATACAAGAAAGGACCCTGTTATGACCCCGCTTTCTTTAGCCTTGACTGGTTTCAAGGGCATTCGCGACGGACTGGGACGCGAGACCATCAGGATTGACTTCGCCGCGTTGACACGGGGCGCGGAACTTGTCGCGATCACCGGCCGCAATGGGCGCGGAAAATCCACAATTCTCGACAACATGACACCCTACCCCGTCATGCCATCCAAAGCCGGCGGCGACGGTCTTGGTTCATTTTCCTATTACGATGAGATCTTCCTTCCAGAAAGCCAGAAAGAACTGATCTGGGCAATGGGTAACGTCCGGTACCGCAGTCACATCGTGATCCGCGATCAGGGAAAGCGCAAAACGGAAGCCTATTTGCATATTCAAGGTGATGACCGCTGGCACCCCGTACAACTGGCTGATGGAACCGTCTCAGACGGACGCATGGAGACGTATCTGCGCTGCGTGGAAGGCATTGCCGGCAGCTGCGCGACGTTTCTGACCACGGCGTTCTCAGCGCAGAACCGCCGGCAGCTTTCCGGCTATCGCAACGCAGAGATTAAGGCCCTCCTCGCCGATCTTCTCGGACTGGAGCAGATCCGCGCGCTTGGCGAGCAGGCAAACGAAACGCTGCGCCTGATTCGCGCCGGGCTTCTCACGCTACGCCAGTCGCGCGCTGACCAGGAGTCTGAAAGAAGTAAGCTCATCGATATGCTGGCTTGTCTCGGCGATGTAGACAAACAGGCTGACCTGGCCAGTAAGAATAAGGCCATCGCGGAGGAGCGGCGCGATGCCCGCCGCACCGAGCTCGCTACCCTGACTGCACAGCGCGACATGGGGCGCTGTCATGAGGAACGGCGCGCGCAGCTGATGCAGGAACGGCAAGGTGCGATGCACAGGCACGCCGCCGCCCTGGCCCAGCTCAACGACATGGAACGGGCCGCAAATGACGCACTCCAGCGGCATCACCAGCGGGTGGCCGCGCGCGCAGCACAAAGAAATACCCAGACCGCCTCGCTGCGTTCCCAGATGACCAGTCTCCAGCGAACCATTCACGGAGGGAGGCACGTCGAGCGCGCCGTCAAGCGGCAGTCGGTCCTCAAGTCAATTCTGCGCCAACGCGATGCGGTATTGGAGCGATGGGAGCGTGCGGCTGCCCGCCAGGAATCGCTGAGGGGCGAAGTCGCTGTGAAGGAGTCACAGTTGGCTGCGCTGGAGCGGGAGGCCGGGCAAGCCGCCCTGGCCGAACGCGACCTGCGGCGCCGGTTCGGTCTCACCGACGAAGTGCCTTGCAAAGGCATGAGCATGCAGCAGGACTGCAAGCTGCTGGCGGACGCCCTTGCTGCGCAGCCCCTGATCCCCGATGCCTCCACCAAGATCGCCAGGCTTGAGCAGTCGCGCCGTGCCTTGTGCGCCGACCTACTGAGTTTGCAGCGCCAACTGCGCGACGGCAGCATGGTGGAATCAGGACTCAGGAATGCGAAGGCTAAGCGATGCCGCACCGAAGCGCGGTTGTCGTGGGAGCTGCAACTTGCCGCGCGGGCCGCTGACATCGCGCAAGCCAAATCACGGCTCAAGGATCTCGAACAGCAGCTCGGCGCGGCGGAGACGTGCGCCCCAACCGACGACATGGCGGATCAGGAAGAAGTTCAGGCGCTGCAGGCGCAGTTGGCAGACGTCGCTCGGCGCCGGGCAACGCAAACCGAATCCCATCGCGCTAGCCTGGCAGGCATCGACCGTCTCCTGGCCGCTCTCCCCGCCCCGTTCGACGACGCGACGCTGGCTCGCGCAGTCTCGGCGTGCGCGCAAGCCGAAGCCTTCCACCAGAACGCCGACCAGGCATTGGTTGCCACTGCCACCGCCGCCCAGCGTGCAGCCGACATCTCGCAGCGGTTGCTGGGATACGAGGCCACATGCATGGAACTGGACCAGCAGATCGCCCGGATCGAGAGCGAGATCGCCAACTGGACGCTGTTTGCCAAAAGCATGGGCAATGATGGCATCGTCGCCCTCGCCATCGACGATGCCGGACCCGAGCTGTCGGCCAGGGCCAATCAATTGCTGCTGGCTTGCTATGGCCCACGCTTCACGGTGTCCATCAAGACGCAACTGTCGACCGCTAAAGGCGACCTTAAGGAAGGATTTGAAATCACCGTCCACGACGCTTGCCGCAACAGCTCCAAAAGCGTTTCTAAAATGAGCGGTGGGGAGCGAATCTGGATCAACGAGTGCCTGACCCGCGCGATGGCGCTTTACCTCGCCGAAGCCTCGCCCTGCCGTTCCAGCACCCTCTTCTCCGACGAAGCGGATGGTGCGTTTGACGCGCAGCACAAGCGCCAGTTCCTCGCTATGAAGCGCGAGGTGCTGCGCATCGGTGGCTACACTCAGGAATATTTCATTTCTCACTCGTCGGAACTGAGCGCCATGGCAGATGCCATCATTGACCTGGATCAGTATGCGCTAACCGAAGCGCCCGTAAATTAGGGGGACGTCGCCGAATATTCAGCTTAAATTGCTCTCGTTTGAACTGGACATTCCTGTCGCACGGTTCGTACCGGGATCGAAGCTGTAGCCTGTCGCCAACAAATTGATTGATGATAGCGCGCACGGTTCGCACTACGAGCACGTGCGTGCTAAGGTGAGTAATCACCTGTCGTGGCAATTGGCCAATCGAAGCCAAGCCTAAGAGTGAATAGGGAGACAACTGTGCCATTTGATCATCCGGAGCGCCGGACAGGCGTTCGTTTGGCAGGCGTCGTGGACGGTGCACTCGACCTGGCCGCGAAATGCGGCTGGCGCTATGCCATCGCGTATCTTATCAGCGAAAAAGTCCCTTCCCCGATCATCCAACGCCTGCTTTCCGGCGGCGGCAAAGTCCGTTGTCGCTCCAGCAATGCCCAAGATGCACCTTGCTGGCGCGGCGCCAATGCAGATGACATGAACAGCCTTTTCGAGTCATTGCGCCTACGCGAGCCGGCGAGCGCGGCACGCGCCAGCGCATACTACGAAGTCGATTAGCGATCCAGTGCGGCAACCGCGCGGCATCAGCGCGCCTTGCTCGCGCTGATGCCCATTCTTATGCTCGACGACAGCGTCGGCAGCGCTGCCTGGCTCCGCTGATACCGCTATCGCATCCTCCAACTCGGAGCATGCTTCCCTCTCGTAGGCGCATCGGACTCCCACTCGCCGCTGCACTAGACTGTCCCTCCCCTGCCCGTAAGATGGAATTACGGTTTTCAAGGAAAGGGACATCGATATGAGTTTATTTTCTGAACTGTTTGCGCTGACGAAGTCCAGGCGATTCGCCATGATCGTCAGCTCGAACCACGACACCGGCCTGATGACCATCAGCGTCATGCCACGCGCACTGAACGAGGCCGACGGCCAATACTGCAAAGACCTCACACTGACCGCCACGCCGTCGGACTTCGACACCGACTTCGTTTCCGCCATCAGCCATTATCGCGGCAAGATCGCCCCATTACTGGAGCAAGCCAAGGAGGCTGCCTCCGCCATCGACAAGACGGCGCAAAGCGCCAAGACCGCCACCGCTGCCAAGCCAACCGGGAAGACCGCCGCAAAACCCACCCCTTCCGCTTCGGACAAGGCAGGTACCGAAAGCACCTCAGTCGAGGACAAGGCAAAGGCCTATCGCGACGCATCGTCGGGCGACGACGAACAAGAGGAAGAACCTACAAATGACTGGATGAAAAACCGCCAGCCCGAACTTTTCTGACAGGAGCACTTCCATGACCATCGAGATCAAGGAAATCGTCAAGCGCTATCGTTACAACGGGATTGAACTGCCAGCTCCACCGGGACTGACGGATGCGGAAGTCCGAGACCTGCACAGCGCCATCTATCCTGAACTCGTGAATGCGGAAATCGTCGCCGAAGAACCGGTTCAAGGCGTTCAGGAAATCACGTTCCGCCGCACGGTAGGGACGAAGGGATGAACTTCGACCAGTTCCGGCGCGAGGTCGCGATAGCGGTACAGGGTGACACACCCGCTGCCGTCGCTGGAGCCGAGCGCGCACTCCACAAAAAGGATCTATCGCAATGCGCACAAGCACTGAATCAGTTTGCGACGGCGTGTCTGGAGGTCGCGGAGCGCGGCGAGCGCCCGCGCCGCGCGTCGCTTCCGTCCAAGCTTCTGCCACCAGTCGCCTGAGCTTTCCCGCGCTTCCGTCCATAGCGGACGAAGTTCCCTGCGTGATCGAACGGCCACGCAACAGGCAGGCAGTCGCCGAACTGGCGCAGTTCCTGATCGACTCGGGCATCATCACCAGCCGCCGCTTTTGCAGCGCTTCAGCCGGACTTCATGCGCCATGCCAACACGCGCTGAATAGCTGGCTTGCAGCGGCCATCGGCGACGTGAAGTGCTTCAGCCCGTACTTTGAATTGCGGATGGCCCGTGCCTTGCCGGACGGACGTGCAGATGGTATGCGGATAATGGACCCAATGGATGATCTTCCTCCCCGCTCCATTGAAGTGCGATGGAAGGAATCTTCGGTCTGCCATTGGGGTATCGGCGCTGGGCTGGACTATCTGGAACAATGCGTTCCCATGCTCGGTTCGACCGCCCTCGATATCATGGAATGCAAAGGTGGGCACGCGTATCCGCTGTTCACCCCCGGGATGGCGTTGGACGAGGCGTCATATCTTTACTGGCGTGGCGAAGATGACGAGACGCTCGTGCTCGACGAGGATTGCGGCGATGACCAAGCCGCCCGCGACGCCATGGCGCAAGACATGATTACCCGCGCCGACATTCAAGCGGCATTCCCCGCGTGGGCGCTCGACTACAACAGGCCGAGACTCGCGGAGTCCGATCTGGCGCGCATCGCCGCTGAACACAGTTGCCCGTACGTCCGCCGAGCGGCGACGCTGGCAACGGCGTTAGATCGCGCTCGCACGACAGCCCAATACTGCACCGAAGAGGAGGATGGCACATTCATTGGTTTCGGTGCAGTCCTATGCTGGCGCGAAGGCGACCTCACCGTGCAGATATCCGACGACTACGCCAACCTCGCTTGGCAAAGCGAGTATTGCGATGACATTGGAAAGGTGGTGATCAGTCTCGACGACCCAGCAGCGATGCGGCGCTGGATGCGCAAGGTCAGGCCGAACCTGAGCGCCATCGGATTGCTGGACGGCTTGCTACTGCACCTGATCGAGAGAGAATAGATTCAAGGAGGAAGAGCACATGGCAAACGCAACATTCCATCTTGAACTTCAGGACGCCGCAAACCTGCGGTTGGAGCAGGCAATCCTGATCTATCGAACCCACGGCGTCCACGAGGTGCGAACGTTCGCTAGTATCCATCAGGTTGAAGTCGAAGACGGCAAGCCATCCATCCAAGCGGGCAGGCCTGTTACACCTCGCGCCGCGCGCAGGCTCGCCGATGCTTTAACGTCCGGCACGGCGAACACCGGATTCTTGCCGGGTAACGTCCTGTACTCCGATGGCGACATGCTGGTATGGTGGGTACCGCCGCAACGTCGCCATATCGTATTTCGCTGCGCGGAAGCCTACTTTGGCGAGCGAGGCGCCATCGTGCCACACCCTGCGCTCGTCTTCATGGTCGCAAGTGGGCAATGGATGGTGTGGGCGATCAAGGGACGCAAGCGCCCCACTCCCGAAAGCCCGATGTGGCGCGCTCCCTACTTCAACGTCGGCGCTGATGGTTCGATTTGCCGGGGTAACGTCGCAACCCCGACCGGGGCCGCGATAGACAAGATCGCGGCATGGGAGGACGCGTTCTTCCGTTCCTATTTCACCCACCCCAACGTTCCAAACGGTCTCGTCCACCACGCTGGCGGTGCCTATGCATTCTGGGCGGAGATGATCGAAGTGCCCCCAGCCACCTTCCCCCAGCGGGTTCTCGTGCGAGCCGGTGCCCAGCTCGGCGAGCTCGTGGGCCGTCATGCGCGTGCAAAGAAGTGAACTCACCCGACGAGGAGCGATATGTCAACCATTCTCCACAAAATCGAGCATCGCTTGCTCGATAAGCGTGTGACAATCCATCTGGCGGGCGTCGGCGGCAACGGCGCGCAGATGGCCGCGTGTCTCGCCCGGCTCGATATCGCCATCCGGGCGCTCGGCCATCCCCACGGGCTTTTCGTACACGCTTTCGATCCCGATGTAGTAACAGAATCCAATGTCGGTCGCCAGCTTTTCAGTCCGTCTGATATCGGCGCGTCGAAGTCGATCATCACCATCACGCGAATCAACCATTTCTACGGACTGGATTGGGACGCGTCTGCGTCCAGAATGGAGGAATATTGGGAACGTCGTGCTCACAATCGGGGACGCGATGGCGACATTCTTGTCAGTTGCGTGGACAGCCGGGCAGCCCGGCGAACGATTCATGACCACGTTTTCGCTGGCGGACGCTACAGCTACTGGCTCGATCTTGGTAACAGCGACCACGACGGTCAGGTAGTGCTTGGTGAACCGCCAAAAACCGGCCGGGAGTTGCCAGCTTCCGCCAATAGCCGCCTGCCCTGCGTGACGGAGTTGTACCCCGAACTGCTCGACAGCGCCGAAAAGGAAACCAACGAACAATCCTGCTCCGTGCAGATCTCACTCGCGTCACAGGGACTCTTCGTCAATGATTTCGCCGTCCGAAATGCCGCACAGCTTCTATACGAACTCTTTTCCCACGGCGGCCTGTCCCATCAAGGCGTCATATTTAATTTGACGAGCAAAAAGTCAGCCCCGCTACCGATACAACTCGCTGCGTCCACGCCATAGCGGCGCCTCGGTGCGGAATCTGTTGTTTTGAGGAAGATAGTCATAGCGTGGCTACCAACTCCCAGGTTACGGCTTCACGACCGACGAACTGGCCGTGTGCTCCGTATCGAAGACGGAAAGGTGCGACGTCATCGGGTAGCAAGACCAGTTCGGGCGCTTCAGCATCGGAATATTTATACCGCCCATGAATCTCGCAACGATCGCCGGTCTTTAGCTTCACGTTCTTTGAAGGTGACTGGCCTAACGGCTCTTTGCCGAGTCCAGCGAACGACAGTGGCGGCCAGGTATCCGGTGCGTCAAGCCTACGAATCCAAAGGTCTGACGTACAGCGGTTGAAACGTACTTCCCCATGGATTGATCCGCCACCCATCGAATCATAGGCACCGTCACGTAGCGGACGGAGGGCGGTATTAGCTCTCACGTAGCCCGCAGGCGGGGCTTCGGACACAGGGCTGATTTCCGGGACGGCCCCGGCCCGGATGACCAGCGTTTTTCCGAGTCGAGTGGTGTCAACACCCAAGGTACGGCAATAGTTTTCGTATGCCTGCTGCCCACCCATGCGCTCAGCCAGGACATCGCCAACGATGGTGAGCCAGTTGATGCTTTTCGGACCATGGGCTGCACACAAGAGGTCTGCAGCGCCCTCCACATAAAGTGTTCGGTATCGAGTCGCCACATCGAAGACATCGCCCTCGTAAGGGACTTCGAGCAGGGGTGTGACCGCAGCCAAACCCGCTTGCCCGTGCAATGGGTCCAATTTCTCAACACACGTCGAGAGCAACAATTCGAATTCCTGGCGAAGGTCGCTCTCAAACGCATGGTGGCGCGGTAGCTGAAAGGTCAGCCACGACATCTGGTCTTCCTGCCATCCGCGCTCGGTCATGCACGTAATGGAGAACTCGGCAACTTCCTCTCTATGATTGCTGGAGGAGAGATGCCATTCAATGCAGTCATCTTCGTCAAGCGAAGCGACATAGTCGCGCAATTTGGGAAGCTTTGGGTCATTGAGCTTCTTTGTCTTCCAGCTCTCGGGATCACAACCCCATCTCAATTCGCTGCCGTACTGTTCTTGAAATGCTTCAACGCAGTGAACTAAAGCCCGACGCTTTTCCTGGGTGTGCCCGCCCCAAAAAAAGAACGTGGCAACGAGGCCAACGGTCATGACGATGCGGTCATCTTCGACGTACTGGAAGTCATGCACCAGGTCTTCGGTTTGATCCGGTTTCATTGCCACCTTACTTCTCCGTCGTTGGTGGCAGAGCCCCATAATGAGCAAGAAGTCGGCTCATATCGATTGTGGCGCGACTTCCTGCGAATCTGCAGCAAGTTCTATTTCTTCAGAGGCGCGATGGGAACTGTGATGCGCCATTTGGGCACGGGCGCGTTGTCTAACGTCTTGTTACACGACACTGAAACGCCAGTGCGTTTGCCGTCATCACTGATGCGCCAACTCGATCTCAAAGGTACGTCACATTCCCAGACAACAGTAAGGATGTCCGGATCACCAACTTGCCATTCATTTCGCCCTTTGACGCGCTCTCGGCTAATGAAGTTTCTAGCTGCTTCCCTTATCTCGTAAAGTCCATGCCTATTGCCCTTTGTACGATATCTCGCCAACGGATCTTCATCGAAGTCCGCCCCATTGCAGGTAGCGGTAATCAGCGGAGCAAGCAGAAGGAATATGCCGAAATTTCTCATTCGCGTCGTTTTCTTGAATTCTTAAGGACCGTCCCTTCTAGGTAATTGGAACCTGAACCCGCCAGGATCGCGGCTTCGGTGCGGAGTCGATCGTCTTGGTGCAAATAACGTCGACGCTCCGCGCGACCTCCCTGTTGCGCCATTCGACTTTCAACGGTACTGCACATTTGTACACCATGGTGGATGCTGGTGGATATCCCGCTTCCTGTCCTCGGTCACGATTCGGTTCCGAGCGAATAAACGTCTGCGCGGATTCGTGGATGTCGAAGTTGCGCTGCAGCCGGTCGCTTCCAATCGATACGGGCATGTCCCAGCGTCGCTGAGAGGCCGATGCAACCGTTCGTCCACAGCTAACCAGCACGCTTTTGCGCGATTCAAATGTGGTCCATTTGCTCCGCAACGGGATAGCGCACCGTTCCACTACGATTCGAATATCAGGATCAATGGGGCGCCAATCAGTTCCATCGCGGGCGTTCAGCCGGTCGAGGAAGTCCTTCGCCTCCGCCCGAATCTCATAGAGCCCGTGATTTGATTCATTGCTTCGATACTTCGCCAGCGGGTCAACGACGGGGTCCGCCGCCACGTCACCAGCGAAGGCAAAGCCTGCGAAGATGGACAAACAGAATGCGCTACTCAATCGTAACAGTACCAACATACTTCCCATCCTTGTCACTGCGGTTGGAGATCAAATATTTGTACAGGGCATTCCATTTCGTCAGATCGTACATCGTGACGCATCCTTCTGACAGATTGCCGACATGGACAAAATTGCTGTTCTGGGTTGGCGCGTATTCAATTGGGAACCAAACCGTATGGAACCTTAAATCAGGATTGCCACCCGGTGCCGTTACGTAGAAGCTGGTGAAATCTGCTCGCTTGGCGACTGACGGTGTTAGGATCCGGTAGGTTCCTTTCGGCAACGGCTGCGAATGCCTTATCTGCTCATAGTACGGGCTCAGGGGATTCGTTTCCTTATAGTCCACATCAGAATCCAAGGTAATCATCGCGCTCTGACCATCGAAAGTCAGTGTAGCGATCAGTTGATTGAGCACTTCATTGTTCCGTGGCCGGGATGCCAGTCGTTGCCGGCCCAAAGTCTTCGCAATGATTTTGGCGCCATTTCCGCGTGAAGCAGAGACAAGGCAATTTGCCGCGTTCTCCCTTTTTAGACTGGCTGCCTTTCCCTTATATTCACCTTCGAGAATCATGAAATGCGTACGGCCATCTTCCCTCGTCACCGAGACCTTCACGAACTCAGGAAGAAACGCTTTTTGGCCCGAGGGCTCCAATTGGACTCTCAACCACCCTGAAGTGTCTGGAGCCTTGGTGAATTTTGTCGAGACTACAACAGGATGTACGCTCCCGGATGTAGTGTTGGTCCGAGCCCGAGCAATAACTTGATTCATGATTCAATGTGCCCCAAACAAATTTCGATGTACTCCGCGCCTTCTGTGCGATAGCGCCCGGTATGCCCCTCGTCGTCTGTAACGCCGTGAATTAGCTGACCTGAGGGTAGTTTGACGGTATAAGGCATTGAGGCCAGGATCACATCGCCTTCATCTTTAAGCTGGAACTGCTCGTCGTAATTGAACTCATCTTGCCTGCGGTCCGCTGTGGTCGATGCGGAAGCGCCGCTTCCGGGGAGTGGTGCGGCCACCGGAACATTATTGGGTGGGGCTTGGCCCGCACCTGACTTCAGCGCCGTTGCACTAGCTGCCTTAGGACTCAATGAGCCGCCACCCCACTCGACGATGTCCGTGAATTGGCCTGCTATCAGTGTCGCTCCGCACGAAGTTTTCATGCCTGCTACCGCTACGCCTTTCCCGTAGAAGGTAGCCGTCATCCCCCCTTCCACGATGGGGAAGTCTCCTTTGCATTTTGGGCAATGAACCTTATGTCCGATGTAGGCAATCGGCTTTCCCATGCAGATGTCCATCTGCGAGCCTTCGATCACGGTACCGTTGTGACTTGTCCTGTCTCCGAGGCGGATAATCTCTCCTGCCACATGCCCTCCAAATATTGCATTTTTCGTAACTCAAATCATACCGGGAGAAATTGCGATGCTGCAACACGATTGAAAATCGCATGAGCTAGTGGTGCGGGGGACGTTACAAAAAAACCGGCGCGAACCGGACCGCGAGGCGATCTGGTTCCGGCGCCGGCAAGGAGGGAACCTATGCTTTTAATGCTGTGACAAGATTCCAGGCTTTCTGATCCAGTGCCAACTGGCGCCGAGGGCATTGCTCGTAGCCCTGCCCCCAGCGATAGCCGCGCGAACAATCGCAATCACAACGTCTCGCCAACGCCGACATGCGCGCGGCAAGAAATCCGTCCATCCACATGCTCGCCAACTGCGGACGAGCTGAGATGGGCATCGGCACAGTAGTCGCGCCCTGGAAGTAGGCGTCGAAGCCGATCTGGTGGAAGCGCTTGAAAGCGTTGATCATGCGTACTTCGGTTTCCGGGAACCGGCAATCAAAAGCAGCGTGTGCCTGTTCGAACTCCCTGCACTCCCGTTCGCCTAGCGCAAAATCAACGTCGTCGCTGTCCGCTTCGGCAAGCGCCAGTGCGGACCACTCAACCGCGTCAGGCAGTCCGGTCATGGCTGGACTCCTCACGCGCGCTGCGCAATACCTGGTCGTCGACACCGCCATACTGGGAGCAGATATCCCGCGCCGAACACAGGGCGCCTGTCCGCAAGTTGCAAAAGCAGATGCACGTGCGGTTCGTTCGGATAAACGGCGTGCCGTCTTTGGACAGCAGTCGGCAACCCGGAACAAGCGCCTCCAGCCGGACGATCGCAGGTTCACTGGATGGCGCCTCCGCGGCGCGCATCGCCGCTTCAATCGCTACCGAATAGTCTGATTTCATGATGACCTCCGTGTTCCAACACGTTGTGTTCCCTCAATCCGGTAATTGCCATCGTCTCGCTGATCGTGCGGTCAGACAAAACGAAAGCCTATGGTTGAAAGCACGGTTTTTCGTGCTTATCATGAACTGCGAGCTGACATACCTTTGGATAAGGATGGCCAGCACCACAACAAGGAGACTGCCTCATCGGCAGAAAGACATGCTGAGATTGGGACAACACGTTCGATTGACTTCGAAGGAGATCGAGCACTTCACGCATATCACCGGCTTTGCGCCGGTGGGCATCAAGCGGCTCGACGACCTCCACTCCTATATCAAGCGCTGCAAGCGGTATTACTGGGGGACGTCGCGCGATACAGTGGCTTTGCACCAGCTGATCGACGACGCCCTCTCCCATTGCACAGGGTCCGACTAAACATCAGGCCTGCTTGGCTTTCGCCTTCACTTCTTCTTCAGGCGCCACCACCGGTTTGACGGGTTGGCGGTTACGCCGAATCTTGTGCATCTGCCTCACTGCCGGTTCGTCGGCACGAGCCCAGGCTACACCGACGGCGCTCAGGAAGCTGAAGCTGTCCCGTATAACCTCCAGCGGCCAACCGAACAGCAAGCGCCCCACGACATGGACACCATGCGCCAGGAGTTTTGCTCTGGCTCTGCGCGCCTTTTCTTGTCTGAGCGATTGCCGGCAGCGAAGGTAAAGGCCGAGATGCCTGGCCTTCACTTCACGATCGGATTCCAACTGCTCAATCAGGTCTGCGGCGATCACCGGATCACCAGCACGCCGGTAAATCTGCACCCAGACCTTTTCTTCTTCCCTGTTCGTCCAGCGATCGGCTTTCGTACCACGACGCATTTCCTTTTCCACGATAACCTCCATTTGATATCGCGGAAGCATAAGCTCCCACGGGAGCCAACTGCTCCCGCACCCTGCACGGAAACGACTGGATGGGAATCTTACGAATCCTCCAGTTCAACCTTCGTAAAACGGATCGCTGTCCTTGAAACCGCAATCCGGGCACCTAACGGTCCAATGTCCATTCACTGTCCCGCACTCCGCGGCTTCCCAACTGCGGTGCACGGCTTTGACGCCGGCACAAGCCGGGCATTCGCCAATCCTGCTGCTTTCACTGTCGCTCCAATCACCCTGTTCTTCGGCGAGCGGTTCGACATAGTCGCAATCGTCAGAAAATGGATCGCAATCCGAGTGGCCGCAATCCGGACAACGAACGCTCCAGTGCAGGTTGATACAGCTACCATCGCATGACTCCCATGAACGGAAGCTGGCGCGCTTGCCCTTGCATTGCGGGCATTCGTCTTCGTAGCGGCGATCAGTAAGGGCAAAACCTCCGGGCTCAACGCACGAACCGCCATAGACATAGCCAGGCATCATTGCACCCAACGACGCAGAACCGAGTTAAAAGCACGCCCCAAGGCATGCCACCTTCCAGCAAATGGCGGCCGAACCAGCGCACAGATCTCGCATCGACGTATTCCCACTGATGGGCCCGGCAGAGGTTGTGCCGCCTCGATACATTGATGTACGCTGGACTGGCGCTGATACCGACCGCCCAGCACATTGGCGCCATCCTGGCCGCCGAGCAAAACACATGCGCCGTAACCCACGGCGTGATCAAACGAATGGGACATGATGCTTCTCCTTGGAAGAACTGGGGAGACAACAGTGCCCCGGCCGGGGATACTGTGATCCCCAGGCGACGGCGCCGAATGGCGTCATTGGGATAGCGCTCGACTGGCGAGCGAAAATAAGGCCCAGGAATCGAACGACTCCGGGCCTTAACCTTGGAAGCGAGAGAATTTAGCTTCCCATGGTGCGATTTGCATCGCACCTTCGGTACCTAGCAGAAGCCAGGCGGGAAACGGCCACCGAGGTGGCAACACCAGGTACAAGCCCTGGTACTTATGGACGGGTGACGACCGCAACGCCTACGGCCGAGTAGCCGAGGATCTCGCAACGCTTCCGCGATGGAGCGCGGCGAGAGCAGTGTGAGAGCGATTCCCACAGTAAGCATCGTCATTGTGGCAAATGGATTCGGGAGGTTCAAGGAGCAGTTCGTGTGCGTTCAACGAAAAAAAATCGCGCCGTAAAACCATATAGCCAACATTTTGCGCTGCCTTGAAGTGCCACCGCTGCATGGATGCAGAATGAAGACAGGGAAACCCTTCATGGAACCAGTCGATCGCCCGAATAACGCCATGTCAGCGCTCGTCAATGAAGCCATCGCCATAGCGGTTGCGACTTCGCGGCCAAATGCCGCAGAGTTCCTTCACACACGAGGCTGTTCACAGGACGTGATTACCCGGGTGCTCGCCAAGAGGCCAAACCGGATCAGGATCTGTGCAAGTCTGGACGTTGCTCCCATCGACCACACCCAAGGTGGCGGTGCCCCGGTACATGAACTACCTCCCAACCAGAACGGCGCATAGGTCCTCCCCGATCTGATTGCCACATCGCGACTGGTCATCAGCGCCCCTGCAGCCGAGCGTCCTATGGCGGCCATAACTACACTCCCCAGCCAGAGACTACGTTGACGCCGGCCTTGAGCAGCCCGCGTTCCCACGCATCATTCTACCGAGCACTAGTCGCCATCCGTAACGCACACCACTTCACGCCAGGTGTGCGGCATTGGTCCAAGGCTTCCAGTGCCATTTGTGATTGGACAATTCAAACACCCCGGAGGCAGTCATGCGAGGATTCAAATTAGGCGCCGCACTCGTCGCGTCAAGGTTCATACATGTCATCAAAACCAGACGCGGCGTGAAGCTACCCGCCTTGTTCATCGCACTCAATAAGCGACAAGCCAACTGCGGACAGACGGCGCAATCCGATCAGCCGCGCCGGGCGGTCCAGGTACAGGAGGTGGTCGCCATTTCAGATGCAAACGCCCACCCACACCAACTTTCACACGGAGAATTGGACGCGCATTCCTGGTGCGAGCAATGTGATGTGCTCGCTGAGGACGCCATCAAATCAGGTGGCATCTCCCACGACTGGTGCGTCGAACTCTATAGCTCTGGTGTGGATCGCGCACTGGAGCACCTTCCCAAAGCGTGCCATGGCCAAGCCCTTCAAGTCGCGAACGAGGTCTTCCACTATCGAAGCCCATCCGAACGCGAAAAAATCGTCCGAGAGAACGCCGACACGGGCCGGTGCCATCATGGCATTACGCTCGATTGCTGTCCTGCAGGTTGCGGTTCGGTGCCGGACGACTGCGACGACCCGGATGAGGACTGGTCCCAATAGGGTCTTCCCCTTAGCTGCATGGAAGCTCGGTGACCTGCAACATGCCGTCGCTAGCCACGAATATTTCGAGCATTTTCGTATGCAATTTGGCACGCCGCGCCATCTCGATCAGCACGCTTTTCTGGGGACCGGCGCTCTCCAGGCGCCGCAGCGCGCTATTGGTGATGACATAGGTCCCGCATCGCTCCGAGACACAGGCAAAGTTAGTTCGATTCCCATAATCCGAGATATGACTCAAGGCGCCCGGCGAACCACATAACACGCAACTGACTTCCATACCATTCCCTACAATCAAGCAAGCGCGTATACTACCAAGCCCGATTGTTTTGCGCGCATTTTTCCTGAATTCGAAAGTCTACAGTACCGGGCACAGGGCGTGCGATCAGGCGTAGTCATTCTTCCCCGCCGGCCGCTGGCACCGAACCTGGTAGGTGAATGTGGTTTGCCCCGCCGACGACGCCACCTCCAGGCGCCCCCCATGCGATCGCGCAATTTCCGACGCGATGTATAAGCCCAGGCCCAATCCCTTTTTCGAGCCGCAATTCGAGCCTTGCCAGAACGGTTTGAACAACTGGGCCTGGATCTCAGGTGGGATTTGCGGACCGAAGTTCGTCACTGCCATTTGGAAGACATCCGGTGTCGAGATGACGCGCAGCAAGACCGGTTCGCTCGGACTACCATGGACTATCGCATTTTTCAGCAGATTGGATAGCAACTGCGCGATCCGGTGGCCGTCGCACGTGATGTCAATGCCTGACGGAATTTCCGCATCAATAGTGCGCCCAGGATAGACATGACGCAGCTCTTCAACCACCTGGCGGAGCGTATCCTCGAAGTTGCGCTCCCGGCGCATGTCCACGGCGATGCCGCCTCCCATCCGACCGCGAGCGAAGTCCGCGACATCTTCGATCAAAGAGGAAATTCTCTTGCCGCTGCGCCGCATGGTTTCAAGTAGCTGCAACGCCGACGGATCGACCACCTGACCAAGAACATCAATGCCGTTCAGGATGGTGGAAAGTGGCGTACGGACATCGTGGCTCAGAACCGCGATGAATTGTTCCCGTAGCATGGATGTCTCGATCGCGTCATCGAGCGCATCCCGCGTGCGGCCCAGCACCACCTCGCTCGCCAATTGCCGGGAAATCAGTTCCGCAAACAAGGACAGCGTCTTACGCATTGCGGGCGTCGACAACTGGGCCTTCATGGGATCGAGCCCGCACAATGTGCCAAAGTACTCGCCGCTTGGCCGGTGTACAGCGGCATTGAGAAGTAACTCTGGAAGCCATACATTTTCGGCGCACGATGGTCGTGGTATTCACTATCCTGTACAGAGTCGATAATGATTGGCGCCTGCTTTTCCCGGACCTTCTCACAGAGCGTGGTTGTGACGTCCAGGCTGTCACCGACCTTGAACCCGTAGTGCAGCTTGTCGAGGACAGCGCAGATCTGCAAGACGCTTTCGGTCACACGTGCAATGCACACGAATCTCAACCCGGTTAACTCGGATACCGCCTCAAGAATCGTGGGGACCGCTTCGATACGGAAAATCGCGTCGACATCCACTTCTTTGGGCTGCTGCATTACTTGCCTCCTCACGAAGCTGTCAGTTGCTTCCGTAAATGAGTTTCGACTCTTACCACCAGTCACTATGCCCGCTTTCGGTAGGCATGCGCGGAATTTCCATTCTACAAAAGAGGAGGAAGCATGTGTGAAGTAATTATCGGTCACGACATGGCCCTGGGCGCCCACCGGACTCAGCATTGGTGATGAGAGAAAACATCCCGCGTCAGTGCCACAGCTAGAGCAGTGAGTTCAGAAAAGGCGTGAGTCTGGTCTGATCACCCCTACGGGCTCCGAGACGGGAGTCCGGATGAGATTGTCTTGTTGGGCATCACGCGACTTGGCTTACGCGGCGGTCAACAGTCCTTCCACTATGACCCAGGCAAAGGCGCCTCTTCCACATTTATGGACCGGGCGTTGGCTTCCAGGCGGACTCGCCAACCCATCGCGCTCAACGGCCATCGAACGCTTCGCTGGTATCCCACGCGCCAGAGTCCGGTGATCGTCGAAGGCTGCCAGCTCAACAATCGCGCCCCTGCCGTGCCTGGGCAAGCTGGAACGCGCGCGAGAAAGGTGCTGATCAAGAAAGTGGACGATGAGTACGTCGTCGGTCCGAACAATTCCCCGCCGCGCTGAATTCAACTCGGGCAACGGTTCGCATGAGAACCGCAGCAGCAAGTGAAGCTTCCACACCAGAGTCCGTCGCAGCTTGAAAAGCCGCTTCTTGGCCAAACCTATCCCGCGTCAAAATTGCGAGCGACATTTTGTCGGCCGTAAGGTAGTCCGTTCGTCTAGTCATTGCTCATACTATGGCGGGGCACTGGAAGCGTGTCGCACGCAAGCCTGCGATCAGTTTCTCCGGCACCGTCCACTTCCATTGACGCAGTCCTTGCGGAACTCCCTCCACGGCTGGGCGGATGAGAGCTGTCGCGTCAACATCCATGCTGCTGTTCAGTTGTCCGCGTCCTCAGCTCCAAAACTGTCCACCTGGATCACCTTGTCAAGTGCCCGCAAAAAATCCAGAGCGTGCGGTGAAGCTGAGGTCGCAGCGATCTCTTCAAAAGGTATGTGCTGGCGAATAGCGCTGCCAAGGCGCAGGACTTCCTCCTCCCCCAGTTCGCTTGCCAGCCGCAGCGCCTCCCGCAGATCGCACAATCCGCCGCTTTTTGGCATCTCGACGTCCGGACAAAGCAAGCGCACCACCTGCGGGTCACGCAGCGTATCGGCAATCGCCAACTTTTCCGTGTCGTGCAAGCGGCGAATAGGACTGAGCCCGCCTAGCGCGATCAATCCGGCGACGCGCAATAACGGGTTAGGCACATTATCGAAGAGCTCGCGCAAGGCCTGGCTGGCGAGCCAGATCTGCCTGCGTACCGCGCCACGCGCCACCGCTTCGAGACGCACATCGGATTGCCAGGCGTAGCGCCAAATACAAGCGCCGGCCATGTACAGATGCGACAGCACATCGCCCAGCCGTGACGACAGCAACTCCAGCCGTTTCAGACGGCCGCCGAGGACGCCCATACACATGTCGCTGGTGAAGGCAAACTTGGCCGCCAGACGAGCAATCTTGCGTGCTTCGCGCTCAAATCCTGCTGGCACCTCGCCCACCAACGGCGCATGGACCAGGCTGCGCCAACAGTTTCGCACGAGATGCCGACCGTGGCCGAACAAGGCGTGACCTAATGCAGCCGGATCGCCTTGTGCGACTGCATCGATTTCCTTCAGCACGAACGGATGGCAACGTACCGCGCCCTGACCGAAAATGATCAGCGCGCGGGTGAGGATGTTGGCGCCCTCCACCGTAATGGCGATCGGCGCATGGCGGTAGGCGTTCGACAGCAGGTTGGACGGACCGGCGCAGATCGCTTTTCCGCCCAGGATATCCATGCCGCAGTTGATGGCGGTACGCCCGGCTTCCGTCACGTGGTACTTGAGAATCGCGCCGGCGACACTGGGGCGCTCGCCCTGGTCGAGAATACAGGCAGTCATGCGCCGCGCGGCGTCCGTGGCATATAGATCGGCAGCCATCTGTGCGAGCGGCTCCGCCACGTTGTGGAAGCGCCGAATTGGCAGGCCAAACTGGTTGCGCAGCCCCGCGTAGCCGTTGGCGACATAGAGACTCGTCTGCTGCAGCGCCACGCCCAACGCGGGCAAGGAAATCGATCGTCCCGCTGCGAGACATTCCATCAGCATACGCCAGCCGATGCCAACGTTCGCCGCGCCGCCGATGACCCAATTGAGCGGAATGAACATGTCTTCCGCCTGCACCGGGCCGTTCATGAAGGCGCTGCGCATCGGCTTGTGTCGCGCCCCAATCCGCAAGCCGGGATGCGGTACCGGAATCAGTGCACAGGTGATGCCCAGTTCTTGCTCTCCGGCGGGACGGGTTGGGTCGATCGCGTTGAAGGAAATGCCGACGACAGACGCCACCGGCGCCAACGTGATATAGCGCTTGGAAAATGTCAGGGCGAATCCCTTGGTCATGACGCCGTTCCATAGGCGCTCCGTCAGCACACCGACATCGGGCATGGCGGCGGCATCCGAACCGGCATACGGCGAGGTCAACGCAAAACACGGCAGATCCACGCCACGCGCCAGACGGGGTAGATAATAATTCTTCTGCGCATCGGTACCGTAGCGCAGGAGCAGTTCGGCCGGACCGAGCGAATTCGGGACCATCACCGTCACTGCCGCGGCGATGTTGACACTCGCGATCCGCGTCACCACTTCGGCGTGCGTCGCGTGCGAGAATTCGAGCCCACCATAGGCGCGCGGGATGATCATGCCGAAGAATCCGTGTTCGCGCAGGTATTGCCAGACTTCCGGCGGCAGGTCGTGCGCTTCGTCGATCGCATAATCGTCCAGCATGCGGCACAGTTCTGGCACGCGCCGATCGAGAAACGCCAACTCCTGGTCGCTCGGCCTTGGCACAGGAATGGCGGAAAGTCGCGCGAAATCGACCTTGCCCTCGAAGAAGCAACCCTCAAACCCAACCGTGCCGGATTCCAACGCGGCGCGCTCGGTGTCGCCGATTTTGGGTAAGGCCTTGCTGAATGACGGCAACGCCAGCCGTCCGAGCAGAGTCGACAACATGCTATCTCCCTCGCTGCACGTCGCGAAACGAGCGCCGGCGTGACCATCGTACGCGCCGAACCATTCCGCGCCAACTCGTTAGCGGCAAGCAACGGTACCGGCGCAAACGCTCGTCCTGCAGACAGTCCATTTCAGTCTACGTCAGACGAGCGAACATCGCGGAAAGGAAATCGATCTCAGCTGCGGGCTTTATGCGCGCCTTAAAATCGGTCTAGTTGGGTGCACTGAACGCATGGGTAATGGATAGCTCGCTAAGACCTGCCTCTTGGTCCGGCCACTCCATCGATCAGAAAGCTGCCACCAAAGTAATGAACGTTGCCATACTCGACTTCACTGCGAGCAGCAGCAGCCATGCTTACCCTGAACCGGCGGGCATGGCACCGAACCGTAAGAGCAGAATACGCAGCAATCACCCGCCTTCGGCCGCAACACGGTATGACAACGCTCGCACTCATAGTGCCACTGGCAGGCATGCACGGGCATCGTCTCCGGCCTCACGTGACCGCAGACCGGGCACGTCAACACCGAGTCCAATTGGACTTCGCTCATGATGATGTCCACTAGCGTTGATTGCGCTCGCACTCAAGCGCTCATTCACGACACTGCAACGATTCGTAGGCGGCCCGGAACTGATCGTCGCCCGTCCAATTCGCTGCGATCTGCTTGGCACCGGCTTTCGCCGAAGCGATCACCGAGGTCGCATTGCCTCGATGACGCAGTACAAATGGCCGATCGCGATCCTGTGCGCGAAAGAAGGCCTGTGCAGCGAGGTCAGGATCACTATACTCGGTACCGCGCTGGCCGCTCTTGCAAACGACCGTATACGCGATACCGCCGCTACGACCGCCCTGCCCATCATGCATCGACGAGATTGTCATCGCATCCTCCAATGCATTAATTTCCGCTTCGACAACGGTGTAATCAAACGATCATCACTGAGAAGAATTATTCCACTATCAGACGGATATGCATAGGCACCGGCGCCTGCCCGCCCGCGTGGTCGAACACGCCACCTTGAACATGCCCGCGCCGAATAGCACCACGCCAATCCAGCAAATGCCCCGGTGGATATAGGAGGAATCGCGATTTAGGTGCACCGCCAACATCCGACATTTAGTTCCCACGCCGCACCGTCGATACATTCACCGCCCGGATAGCTGCGGTTGCGAAGAACCAACAGTCCCGCCCCTTCCAATGCCGTCACGACAACTTCTTGCAACACCAGGGTGCCTAACTCGTGAAGACATCCCCGGCTGCCCGCCGTCAGGCGTCATCGATTATCGGAACCAGTGGAATACGGCGCACCAATTCGCACGGATCGACGCTGCGCCAAGGTCCGCGCGCATGGCGAATGCCTCGACGCTCCTGGCGTTGATTCGCATCGCACGTGTGATGGTGGCGGCGCTCGCCAAAGACCTTGGCCCAGGTCCGATACGTGAATCGCCATACGGGCGTATACTCAACCTATGAACCTATCGCTGGGGGCCATATGGAATTGATCGATGAGGGAGATGTTGCAGAATTCGAGAGGATTTTGCGCAAACACCACATGGCCCGTACTGATTTCACACTGCAGTCTATTGACACCACGGACCCAAAGACAGACGAAGTATCAGGGATGCAGGGCGAACTCACCGTGCACCGCAAGTCCACAGGCCAAATCAAGCAGTACCTGATCAGCGACAGTACTTCGTGGCTTGACCTGTTCCGTAACGACATCAAGGGGGGAGCATTTGTTGGCCAGGACGTACTGGAAGTCCGCCCGCCGTCCAGCAGGTCGCGGAAGATCAGCCATTGACCACGCGCATTGCCCCTGATGCCATAGAACGCTCGTAGCTCGGCGCCCCTCCAAGCGACCACCGATTTGACCTGCGCGCCGCGCTTGCGGCACGACAACGCTTTTCCGATGGTACGTATTGCTCGGACGTGCTGCTCCCAAGCTATTCCGACGTGGCGTACGGGCCTATTTCATATAGTTCGGTATGACCGAAGCAGGCACGATAGTCGATCAATGAAATGACAGAAGGATCGACGCGCAGAAACAGCGCGCCTTGCCAGGGTGTTCGCCCCGTGCCTGAAAAGAATTCCTCCACTTCCGGAAAACGGTGCAACATGAGCTGGGCAACATGATCGGTATGTTCTGTCCCCTGAACGAATATCGCTCTGCCAGCAAGCGATAGGCCCTGAATGTCTTTCCAGTCGGCATATGGTAGGTTGATGGTGGCAGACACTTTATCATTGTGTTGAATATTTTCCGCCTTCTGGCTTCCCAGTCCGATCACTGCGTAAATCCTCAGCCCGTCATGGACATAATTCACGCTGGTCGCCTGGGGGTATCCGTCGGGTCGAATCGTCGCCAACGTCATATCGCGGCCTTGCCGCAGGATGTCGAGCACGCGTTCACGCGCTTCTGAACTGAGCTGCTCCATATTGCCTCCCGATGCTGTCTTGCCTGAACCGCCAGGTGAACGCATGCAACGGCGTCACCCGCTTGCGTCTTCCATGCTACGCCTAATGCGACATTGACCGCGCGGATCCTTGGCAACAAGGCGGGGGCATCGACACGTACACCACGTCGAACCAGCCCGCGCAAAGCCGCTCCGACATTCAGCCAGTAATGCGCCCTTCGACAAACCCGGGAACATCACCAGCGTATCCAGCAAGGCGTTGCGCCGCGTCGCGCCCATTCTGCTGCAGTAAAACCATCCAAATGGGAACCGCTTGGGCTATCTTCAGTGTAGGCAAATCCGGGATCACATGATGGCAAGCATACCTTCAGGACAGCCCCCGTCCTCGGACGGCCTGGCAAGCAGCGGCAACGAGAGCGTTGCATCGAGGTGCTCCCTCGCGTACTGCATGCCCAGTGTTCGTGCCGCCCGCACTGTCCAGGCGATCACGTCCACGCGGTAATACTTGGGACGCACATCGTCAATGTGCTGAATAGTCAACAAGCACTGCCGTCTCGCACTGGATTTGCCCCGCTTGGTCTGATCCACCACGCAGGAAATCTCGTGGTTACGATAGAGTTCCATTGCTTGCTCCCATAACGCGCGAACATCTTTGCCGCTAGTCCGCTCAGACTACCGGAAAGCCAGCCAAGGCTTGTAGGCGCACGGGCTCAAACTCGGTAGGAGAGGCAGCCTTGAGCGAGGTACCGCAACATCATGACGTCGAACTCAGCCACATGCCGGCCACGGCCATGTTCACGACGTCAGAGCCGACCGAGAGCCGTGCTATGCTTTGCTTCGCTAGGAGGCGCACATGTGGCTCTGGAAGCGATGCACCACCAAACCGCATCATGCGGATTGCCAACCTGCTATTGACCACTTTGGTGCTTACTTTCTTTGTCCGCGATGCGGATACCGGAATGACATTGCGAACGTTGGTCAACCTGGTCGACCACGCAAGTTGGTCCAGGTGGGTGACTAAAACGCCAGCCACGATGCCATCACAAGATTTCTTCCCGAGTTCAGTCCAGGCGTGAAAGCACTGTTCTGTCACCGCTTCAAGCCGTGGGCATCAGAATTCCCGCCAGGCATGGATGCGTTCTAAGGCCAGCGCGTGTGCCTCAACAATTGCCGCCCGCGCGCTGTGAAGGGTCACGGTCGTCATGGTTTCTTCCAGGTGTTCCGATCGTTCCGCGGGCATGCTGATCCACACCAGTCGCGCTTGAAATCCTTCCGGAACTTCCCTGACCGACACGTTATATACATAGCCATCGGTCGTCCTGGTCTCGTCCGCCGTCGCAAGTGAATATGGGTCTTGCATCTGAACCTCTTGCTCAAAGTTGAGTGGCTACTCTTCATCTTAGCGCGTTTGCAGCGCACACTTTGGGCACCGCAGGCAAATGGCATCCCACTGCAACGGTTCCCTCTCGTTAAGAGCGACAGATCGTTGAACATCCTGTTCGAAAGTGTGAATTTCAGCACCGAGCACCTCACATTTCTAGTGTACGCTCAATGCAAAGATTACCGACTATTGTCTGGTTGAGAAGGAGCTCTATCTCCGCATGCCAAGCATTTCAAGATCCCTCGGGATTCTGGATTCGTTGCCCACTTCGGGTTTGGCCCGCATTTGCGGGCCACTTTCCGTTAGCGGTGCTTGAGCCTGGCCGTTTCGCCGAACGCGAAGTCGCCGCGGATCACGCGCCTGACCGGGTCGGTACGCGGCAATCGCGCTATTCGCGCACCTAGGCCGAACGCGAGTAGTATGTGCTGGACTTCTTCAAGAGGCAGGCGCGGATCACGATGGGGGCACCTTGGACCCGACACCATTCCCCGAAGACCATAGCCCTAGCCGGTCTTCCAATTCAATCAGTCAACAAGACATTTTTCGCGCGGGCACAGCGATTCAGGAGGTACATCATGTCAGATATTTCAACGCTGACCACGATGCGTCGCACAGGCAAGGAAATTTCGCTCATCTTCAACAATGTCATGACCGAAGATGAAAAGTCCCGCATTGCCACACTCTTGCTCGCGCTGATGCGCTCTGTCGCCACCGACCATCCATCCCGTCTGATGGTGCTGGGTGCACTCGCTGCTGTTGGGCGGGAGAGCCAGGAAATTGACTGAGCAACATGCGATCACGGAAGCGTCTGGCGCTCGCCCGCGCACCGTCGCTCGCGACACCCGCCTCGCTGCGGGCCCAATCCCGCCCGCATCTGGTGGCTGCGCACAATTGATTAACTGTTGCGCGGTAGTCACGCCCGCCCTATTCTGTGGATTCGAACCTGTTCGCACCCTAGCACTGGCGTCGCCGCCAGCCTGAACTCCGATGATGAGAAGCGAACCTTGCATGAATGACTTGGCGCGCCACCCTGATGCAGAGCGTTTCACGCATTTTTTCAATCACATCACCGACTATGCGGTGTTCACATTGACGCCGGAAGGACTCCTCGCCGATTGGAATATTGGCGCGGTGCGTTGCCATGGTTACGAGGCGGCTGACATCCATGGCAAACATTTCTCGCTCCTGTTTCAAGAAGACGATCGCGGGTCCGGCCATCCGGAACAAGCATTGCAGATCGCTGCCCAGGGTCGATTCGAGCAGGATGGCTGGCTGGCAAGAAAGGACGGCTCCCGATTTTGGGGGAACATGGTGATCAACGCCATCCTGGATACCAAGGGCGTGCTCCAAGGCTTTGCAGGTATCACGCGCGACCTCACCGAGCAACGAAGGAGCCAGGATGCTGTCCATGCGACAGAAGAGCAATTTCGCTTGCTCGTCCAAGGCGTTACGGACTACGCCATCTACCTCCTATCACCAGAGGGCATTGTCACCAACTGGAATCCAGGTGCCGAGCGCATCAAAGGGTATCGCAGCGATGAAGTCGTCGGGACGCATTTCTCCCGCTTCTACACACCCGAAGATCGCGCCGCAGGATTGCCTGAATTTGCACTGCGCACTGCGGCGACCAACGGCAGGTTCGAGCGTGAAGGCTGGCGCATCCGAAAGGACGGCACGCGCTTTTGGGCCCACGTCGTCATCGACCCCGTGCGCAACCCGATGGGTGAGCTCGTGGGATACGCCAAAATAACCCGCGACGTCACGGAACGCAAGGCAGCCCAGGAAGCACTGGAGCAAGCCAAGGAAGCATTGTTCCAGTCGCAAAAAATGGATGCCATCGGCAAGCTGACCGGTGGCATTTCGCATGATTTCAACAACCTGCTCAACATTATCAGCAACGGCCTGCATGTCCTAAGAATGGAGAGCGACCGCAACGCGCGGTTCAAAACCATCGAAGCCATGGAGAGGGCAACCAAGCGCGGAACGGCACTGACGCAGCAACTTCTGGCCTTTGCGAGACAGCAGCCGATCAAACTCGAGCCCGTCAATATCAACAAGGCACTGGGCGCCTTTGAGGCTGTTCTACGTCGCGCCGTACCGAGTCCAATCAAACTCGACATTCAGCTCAGTCCTGATCTTCCGGATACGATGGCCGATCTTCCGCAACTAGAGGCGGCCATCTTAAATCTCGTGGTCAATGCCGCGCACGCGATTCCCGATACCGGGACGATTTCATTGTCCACCGAACTGGTCGAAGCGGACACGCTGGCTGACTTCGCAACGCCTCAAAAACAGGTCAAAGTCCAAGTTCGAGATACCGGAGTGGGAATGTCCGATGAAATTAAATCCCGTGCCATTGAGCCGTTCTTTACCACCAAGCCGGTCGGTAAGGGTTCCGGACTTGGTTTGAGCCAGGTCTTCGGCATGACCAGCGATGTTGGCGGCAGCATGGATATTGCTTCTAGCCTTGGCCACGGTACTTGCATTACCCTGACCTTCCCGGCGCTCGATAAACCACATCTCGCAAAAGACAGCACACATTCCATCGGAAAGGTGCTCGTGGTCGACGATCAGGAAGACGTGCTCGACATCACCGCTCAACTGTTCAAGCTACTCGGTTATGAAGTCATTTCAGCGAACAATGGCGCTGACGCCCTTGATGCGATGCGCCGACAGCCTGACATCGATGTCCTTTTCAGCGACCTCGTCATGCCCAATATGACGGGACTCGAACTGGCTTACGCTACCCGCCAGGAACACCCCGATACCGAGATCATTCTCGCAACTGGCCATCCGATCTCGATGATGCGCCAGAAATATCCTGGCCTGGAGCAGTTCCGCTTGCTCGGCAAGCCCTATACCTTGGCGGACATCGCTCAACTGCTGGAGAAAGGCGTGCATTGCAACGGTTGAATCCGCCAGCAAAGTCTCACGCGCCGCGGTAGATCGCCCAATGTCCTGGCCGCCGTTTGCCGACGATTTCCCAGCCACCTTTTCAACAGATGCGATCACGCGATGCGGTTTTTAACACACTCACCTTGCTGATGGGACCGTTTGCTAACTGACATCCTCTTTCCATGCCACTAGCAGAAGAACCAAAAGATCATCCCGTGTGGTCATGTTTCGCTCCCTGAACCAATTGATTGGTCTTTTCTTTTGCGAAGGCCACGTTGGGGTGAGCCCAGGTAAGCATTGCTGATCTGGGGTCGGTTATGACCAAGCTGACGTGCCACCTGCCGATAGACGTCCTTCATCGTCTCTGCATCAGCCAGCGGTTCGCCGTCTTGCACCGGCGCCTTGACCTTGGCGATATCGAAGTAAAGGTCTCCTGCGAACTGGTGGCGCAATCCGTGCGGTGTCACACCCAATTCTTTCTTCGTCAGCCCGACTTGGCGCACGACGTTCGAAAACAGGTCAAGCGACTGTTTCAGCGACAGGCCAGGCCGGCCGATATGGCCGCGCGGACCGCGTGCCAGCTTGCAGGCCTCCTGCAATGCCTCGCGCTGGTCCTCACTGCGTACCGCCGCAAAGCGCAAGCGCCCGCCTTTCGTCCCGCGTTTGATCCGCAGGAAACTGATATAGCGTTCGCCCGGAGGATGGGTGGCCGGCATAGCATGCGCCGGCACCTCCGCCATGCGCGGGTTGAACATGACGGTTTCCTTGCGGCGCAGACCGAAGGCGATCATCATCCGCAACTGCACCGCCACATGCTGGTCAACGCGTCGCACCTCCTCGATCTTCGCCCTGACGTCGACCCCATGGGCCTCCCAGCCCTTAGCCTCGATCGCGCAATAGGTGCGTCGAACCAGTTTCGAATTTTCGACATAGCGTTCCGCTGCCTTCACCAGACCATCCTTCTTGATCCATCCAGAGAAGGTCCGCAGGATGCTCATTTGCTGCTGGATGTAGGCTGCGCTATACGGTGCCTTCGGCCAATCCAGCTTGGTGCCCCGACGTGCTTCTTCTCCACCATCGAAGGGCTGTGCGGTCCAGTACGACATCAGCACCGCGACATGCCGTGCGCCCAGGTTTTGCGGCGCAACCTGAAAACCCAGCTCCCGTAGCAGCGTGAACATCCGAAACAATCCCTGCCGGCGCGCCTGCTGCGTATTGAAGGAAATCGTCTTGTCGCGTGTAGCGTGACCATCATTATGCTCACGAATGATCGCACTCAGTTCCACCTTCCAATTGCTGTTGTTGGCCATATCCAGACTCTCCATCTCCACTTTCAATCAATCCGCGTGCGGGCCAGATAGCCGCACACTCAGCTTGCGATTGCCCACCGGCGCCCTGCTCCCGCCAGTTCTGACTCCTACCTACAAAAAGGGTCGCGCCACTGCCTGCGCTCGCCGATGTTGGCCACGACGACGACCACCAGAAGCTGGCCACTGCTCCCGGCGACGGAAAGACACATCGACCTTCCAGGATTCCTGGTCAATCGCTGAGGGTGGACAAGGGTTTGCCCGAAGGCGCGGCTTCTTAAAAATGCTTATGTGAGCGGCAAGCGATTTTCATCCGCCTTGCCATTCCCCGCTACTTGAGCGAGTCCCGCCACGCGAGCGCAGCGAGTACATGGGTATCGGGCCAATCCACCTTGGCCCCGACGAGTACCCTCCTTCCCACGGTTGTCCAACAGCCCTGCCACCAGGCCGCTGCGTGTTATCGCCCGTACCAAGCCGGCCGAGGCTTCTATGGCCCCTGTACCGACAAAGCACCGCAAAGCGGTGATTGGACGAAGGAAGGATTGTGTTTGAAGACCGAACCGCATCGCGGTTCCAGCGCCCCAGGTCGAGCCCAAGGCGAATCACGACGCACGATGCGTCAGGGTGCGCGAACCGCAAAGGTACTAATCCGCGCGCATGTGGAAACACGTCGTAGAGAAGATCGGAAGAGAAGCATTGCGCCATCGCCCTCCCCTTTAAGGGTCGGAGCCTATGGCATGCAGGCCAGACGATCTGGCCAAGTCGAAAAGACATGTGGGAAGGCAGGTCACGACTGCAACGGGCGCTATCGACGCCACCGCCGCATTCTGAACGCGATGTTCACGGAAGCGGGTCCGGACAGTGAACACAGCTTAGGAAACGATTTTGCCAATGTCAAGGCTGGATTTCGGCGCAATATGTTGTAGATTCTGGCCCAAATAAATGTGTAACTGCGCGTATGCGAAGTTCGCCCCTATGACAAGCGCCAAAGTAAGATACCTCTGATTGTAGCGAGGTGCGGATTTTGTCCTTCACGCATGCGGCGATTGGTTCCTTCGGCACGATCCCAGACCAAACCCAATTGAATCCACATACTCTGAGCTCACCATTTGAGTGAATCATCGGCGAAAAGTCCGACTCCGATTCAATTGGACGTCAACCCTGGCTCAATTCGCCAAGAAAAGGGATCAGGAAAACCGCCGCTTTCTTGTGGAACTGCAGTACCTCCTCCGCTATCGTGACCTTTCGCCTCCGAGGAGACAACTCATGGAACCAGTGGTAAGGGCTGTAGATGTTGGGCGCGGCAATACGAAATACATCGCCGATTTCAGGAACGGAGAACCGCAATGCGCGATGTTTCCATCGCAGGCGCATCCCGCGGAGGCAGCCTATGAACATGAAGGGTGGGGATCGCGCCGCAAGACGGTGAGCATCCGGGTTGAAGGACTGGTCTACGAAGTCGGCCCCGACGTCCACCTGGCCGGAGACGTCTTCAATGCCAACGTTCTGCAGCATGACCGCTATGCCGAGACACCCGAGTACATGGCGCTGGTACTCGGTGCGCTGCACTTTATGGAGGTTGACGCCATTGATCTCCTGATCGTCGGTCTTCCGGTCGCGACCTTCAAGCTGAAGCGCCACGTCGCTGCGCTTGAACGCCGGCTTACCGGAGACCATGAACTGGGCAAAGGTCGCCGAATCCGTGTCAGCCGCGTCAAAGCAATCGCGCAGCCCGCAGGCGCCCTGATGTATTACGGACTCATGCAAAACCGCGTCGCGCAGTTGCGAAACGAGCGCAGCCTCATCGTCGATCCTGGCCGGCGCACCTTCGACTGGATCGTCACCCAGGGCATGCAGCAGATCGACAAACGAAGCCATTCCGTGCCTCGCGGGATGCAGGACGTCCTGCGTGCCATCGTCGACGGCATCAGCCGGAACACTGGCGCGCATTACCGCGAATATGAACTCGTCGATGACGCGCTGCGTACCGGGAAGAAGCTGTCGGTATTCCAAAAGGAGTATGACCTGACACAGCACCTTCCGCTTTCGAAGAAGATCCCGGAACAAGCAGTGGCCGAGATGATGCACTACGTCGGTGACGCCGGCGACATCAAGAACATTGTCCTGGTCGGGGGCGGCGCCTTCTTCTACAAACAAGCCCTCAAGGCGGCGTTCCCCCATCACGCCATTCAGGATCTGAAAGATCCGATTTTCGCCAACGTCAAAGGATTCCAGTACGCGGGTACCGAACTGGCCAAGTCCTTGGGCAGCCTCACGCGGGCAAGCGGCACGGTGCAAGCACGCGACCACAGGAGTGACGGCGATGCCTGACACGCTGCGCATCACGCTGGAACTGGAGATGGCCGACAATCCGCCTCTCTATCAGGAGCTCGCCAGGTTTCCGAAAGGATCTCGTCGCGTTAACCGGCTACGCACGCTCGCGCATGCGGGCCTCATCGCCCAGCTGCCCAGGCAGCATCCCTCGACAGAAGGTGTCGGCCGTAATGACACCGACCAGGGCGCCGCGCTGAATGCTGCGTCGCTTGAACTCTTTGGCCCGCCACTGGCAACCTAGAGGTCTTCCCATGCGCAACGCCCATCAGCATTCTCGCAGGCCGTTCTGGCAGACAGCGTCGCAATTGGCAGAGATGGGCTATTGCGAGCGCAAAGTGCTTCTGAGCCATATCTACGGAAAGAGAGTAACGCCGACACGCGACATAAGGCAAGAACTGGGAACGGTCGAGCACGCGCGATCCTTCATCAAGGCACAAAGGCAGGCACCCCAGCCCATCAGCGACTCTCGAACGATCGCCCTGCTGCCAGCAGATTCCTGGTTTGGATTCGTGCGGCGCCTGCTTTTCTCCGCTGCGCAGCGGCTCCGGCTCTTCACACAGTGGCGGCGATAGATGCTTTCCTACAGTGCCATTCGCCTTGCCCGGGTAATCGGCAGCGCATTTCAGCTATTGATCGGGCGAATGTTCATCGGCATGAGAAATGCGCGGCACGTTCCGCCTGAACTGGCCGGCAGCAAGATCGTCTACGCTGAAAAGTCGTTCTCAATCACTCGTCCCATCCACCTAGTGGCACGCATTGATCGCGTCTACAACGATGGACATGCGCTCGCCCTTCTCGAGCTCAAGACGAGACAGAGCAACCGTGTATATGAGTCCGACATCATTGAGCTCTCAGCGCAGCGCCTGGCCGTTCAATATGGCACCGGCCTGCGAATCCATGACCTGGGCTATGTCGAACTTCTCAATCCGGAGTCGCGGCGCCGGACCATACATCAGGTGGCCTTGCACCCTGAGCATCGGATCACCGAGATAGCACACCGGCGACGCTCGCTGCTGGCAGGTGACATCGCGCCACGGGGTCCCGCAACCGTCGGCTGTTGCGGTCACTGCGAATACCAGGTGGAATGCCGTTGGCTCGGTGGCGACCCGTGCGCTGACTAGCGCCTCAAGCAAGGCCTGTCCCCCACATGTAGCCGCAAGCTTGCCTGCAGTCAATTTCGGCGGGCGCCGCTAAAGCTGGCATGATGTCAGGCTCGCCTTGCAAAATCATGATCGACTCCTGGATGAAAGGCGAATCCGTCAGTCACGTTCGGGCTCTATTTCTCACTGTAAGCCATTTTGATCGCTAACTTGAAAGCGTACTTCGAATACGGGTCACCAAACGGCGTTCTGCTTTGCCGCAGGCCAGTAACCACGATCGCCATGAACTGATTGGCCGCTGCAGATCGCGTGGGTGACTCTTGTATGCATTGCGCTGCAATTTGCATCAGCTCCGGAGTTTCCTGGATATACCTGGCAACGCGTGCGTCTACGGCAAGTGACATAGCTTTTCAACGTCATGAAGATTAAACTTAACTATAAATTAACCTCCACGACCTATACAAGCACCGTGGCACCTGCCTCGCGTGCGCCAGCATCTCACAACGCGACTAGTATGGCCAAATGACCAGGCGAACTAATTACGTGACTGCTGAAATTCTGTCGCGTGCGCTATTCGCGCGGGGCAAATACGGCCAGGACGCAGCATTCCGTGCAGCGGCGGATGAAGGCGTGGAAGCCGCAATGGCAGCAACTGTACTCATGAGGGCAGCCGCACGAATTGAACTCAGTACCACTGGGCAACGTTCGGACCGTCGGCTATCCTAACGGCCGGTAACATAACCACCGGTTGCGATCGCCCCCGGCCCTTGTCTGTACGGTCACGGCGGACTCGTTTGCCCCGCACCAAATGCGCAATGCGTCTCTCAAGTGATTGAACTTGACCTATTCCGTCGGCGCCACCGAATCAGCGCTGCCCCCGTCAATGCCTGCTCGACGGAATGCATCGCGTGTTGAAATTAATGGGGCACCTTCTGGTCCTTCCATATCAGAAAGGAACTCGAAGATCTGGCGATAGTCATATCCTTGATGAATCAGAAACATCCATGCTCGCAAGGAGCCGGCGAAACGATTGAGAATCATGGCCTCGGCCGCGCTCTCATCGGAAATAGTGGAAACCTGCATAGTGGTTCCTTTCGTGAGTCGGCGGGGCGAGGCCAAATATCAGAAAAGCGCTGCAGGCAGTTGGGCAACGTCGATAAATTCTCACACATTTTCACAAAGAGGATCGAGAATTGTGCGAATTCATGATGCAGTTTCGCAACTAACTTGATTTGTCTGCAAACATTAAGTCATAAAAATGTAGGATTCCCCGCCGGACCTATAGCTTCAGACTCGCAAAAGTGATGGCAGCAAATGCCCACTCAGCTGAAGAGATATCAGCACAACTTGGGATTTCAATAGCGTGGGAACGTGAAAGCAACGGGGACAGCATGCATACGATTACTCGCGTCGAACTGTCCGCCTGTCTCCAGTCCGCAACTGGCTTCACTTTTTCGAAGGATGCACACGAATTCCTCGAATACTTTTTCGAAGAGATTGCATTCGCGCTCGAGCGTGGTGAAGTAGTTTCGCTGCAAGGATTTGGCAAGTTTAGGATCCTCGTAAAAGATGCGAGGCCTGGCAGAAATCCGCGGACGATGGCGCCGTGCACCGTGTGTGCCAGGCGGGTGGTGGCGTTTCATCCGGATCCCAGATTAATCAAGCATTGCCAACACACTTGATCTAATTCGCGGAAATTGCTGACTGGGAAGTGGCCCCTGTCGACTGTCAGTTGGACGCAGTAGCAAGATGCCCCGCAATCGCTCGCTTCCCGACACCGCGCAATGCAAAGATCGCCTGCTGATATTTTAGACGCGGAACGGCCGCACCATCTTCCCACTTGCGTACAGACTGGTCAGATGCGCCAATGAGTCGCCCCATTTCTGCATGGGACAACCCTAAACGTCTGCGCATGGTAGCGAAGCCTTTGGCCGTGAAGCGCTGCCGCGCTGTTTTCTGCACTTCAGACGATTTAGCAGTTGGCCGTCGCGAATGTTTTTCAAGCGCTTTTATCTGTCTTTTGAGCGCAGCAACCTCGTCGCGCAGCGTTACCAGCTGGGCCTTGGATTGCGCGACCGATCTCTTTAACGGTTCCAACTGCGCCTTCAATTCCTTGCGCGCGAGTCGGGAGATTTCAGTCTTCAAGGCATTTGCGAGATCCGTCATTTGACTCCTTCAAACGCTAATTAGCGGCGTCGATGGCCGGGATGTTGCAGACCGTACCTAAGGCGATCTGCACGTAACGACCAGTCTGTACCTTGTCAAGCATGTACTGAATCTTAAAGCTTCAATGGCGCCGGCCCATACTGGTCAAGCATCTTTTTAATCAGTAACTCATCTTCTGCTCTCCAGACTTCACGCTGCACCATCTCACTCGTACCGAACTGGCGGGGCGAGACCTTATTAACGACGCTGAGCAACCTATCGTCAGGAGCTGGACGGCTTAGAAGTGGTGCAAACTCGCGCTGCTTGTCGCCCAAGACCCAACCCGCTTTGGTAAGGTGGTATGCAGTCCATTCGCTTCCCAATATCATGACGTTCACCTTGTCAGTTGAGTCAGATCGAGACTACTACAGTTAAGCCCTGGCGCGCAACGCTATTGGAGTTGAATAGCTGACCGTGTCTGGGCATCGCTAACAGCCGAAAAGATTGCTCCCACCAACCGGCCACCGAGACTGGCGAACCCTTCATCGCGTGGCCCAAAGTTGAATTCCTTGAGTGTCGTCTGAGCGCCCACCACCGTCTCGATCGTTCCGATCTCGTCGACGAGCCCAAGCGCCTTCGCCTCCATGCCGCTCCAAACCTCGCCGGTACCGTAATCCACGTCGGCCTTCAGATGGCTCCCCCTTTGCTGTTGGAGATCTTGAACAAACGCGCCGCCGACCTTGTTCACGAGCTCCGTGGCTTTCGCGTCCGAGTCCTCTGTCAGCGGGGTGAAAGGATTCAAGAATGCCTTCAGTCGACCCGAGGTATAGACCCGCTGCGATACCTTAAGCTGCCCTATCGCTTTATCCAACTGCCAAGGAGCGAGGATGGCGCCAATAGATCCGACCAGGCTGTACCTGCCAGCCACAATACGGTCGGCGTGCATGGCCGCCATGTATGCTGCAGAGGCGCCGAGATTCCCAATCACCGCCGTTACAGGCTTCGGATATTTCTGCTTATAAGTGACAAGTGCGGAGATGATTCGTTCTGCTTCAACAGGCGCTCCGCCGGGGCTGTCAATTTTCAACACTATTTGCTTGACCCGGCTACTCTTGAATGCCGCTTCTATCGCCGGCACAATCTTGTCGGCCGAGGCCAACGCACCATCCTTGATCTCGCCTTTGATTTCCACCACGCCAATGACGTCGCCAAACGGGCCGAAAGAGAATCCAGTGGCCGTCGCGAAATACATAGCCGCCCCCGCTAGCGGACCGATGATCAGAACTGCCTTCAAGGCCATATTCCAACGGTGTACGGTGCGCCTCTCCCCGGCTCCGAGAAGCAGTTCCTCCCTGTAGGCTTTCCTTTGCTCCCGCATTTCTTCTAACAACCGCAATACTAAGGAATCGCGGCCTGCGTCGCGTTCATCCGGTTCGATCTTTTCCATATTGCTCTCCGTCAGATTTCGATCTCAATTGGCGCAGCGACCGCCCATTCCCAGGAAGAGCTGACCAAACGTGAGTTTTCCGCATTCCTTCTTCGGTGGCGCTACGTCACTTTCAACTTGCCGGTGAATTGGTGCGCTTTCGGTGATCAGATCGTCCAATGACTTCTCACGTTCTGCAGCTACAAGCCGTGCGGACGCTTCTTGCACTTTGGTCAGCTTGCATTTAAGCTGAAACGAGTAGGGATAGTCGGGCGTCGGTGTTGCCTCGCGCTGAACATTGGCTGCTCCGCAGAGTTCAGTTGTGACTGTTCTGAAGGAGCGATCATCGTCGCTTTGACCATCTTCAGAATGAAGGATCAGGATCTGATTGTTCTTACACTCCTTAGTCACAAATCGCAGCGCGAGTCGTGCATATATGGTTGAAACATTCGAACTACCGGCAGCGACAAACACGGAGCGTGTAAGCCGATAGTTAGTCATTGGAGAAAGATCACATACCGAGTCATCTGTCGCTCCTCCAGATAGAGAAACTGCCCCTACCTCACCACAGGAAGCGAAAAACAAAGCCGCGATACACTTCGAAGAGAGCTTCATACGACCTCCTATCCTCACGAAATGAAAACGCTACTGCAACTATTCTTTACAACAATCGCCGGCTTTGCATTAGGCTGTACGCTCATGCATGATGACGACGAACTGATGCTGGTTGCCGGCGCGTTGACCGCGTCAGCAATCTTTACTCTGTACTTGATTCTATTCGTCGCCCATTCGATCTTCAAACGGCGCACTGAATCTGCTTCTTATGCCGACTACTGCGAGGAGTCGTTGCTTGGTTTCGATGCACGTGGAGAGTTAAAAATCGAAAGCAAATATCCGGTCTGAGCGCTTTACTCGTCCTTCCCAAGCTTTGCTTTCGCTGCCTTTACCAACTCACGTAGCTTTCTCGCGACTACGTCCGGATCGCTAGTCACCTGCCTGTTCGCGTCCTCGAACAACGACTGCTCGGATCGAAGCGGCTCATTTTGTTTCGAGTGAATGCCCTTTCCTTCAAACTGTTCGATGCGCTTGTCAATTTCCATGTTTAGTCCGATCCCCTTTTTCGAAATCTCATCTCGCACCTGAGGAACGTGACTTTGCTCCGTAGCTTTAGGGACCAAAGCGCCCGCCGACTGGCCGGAACCGCCATAGTCCCTTTTGATGTTCGACTTAAAGGCGTCAAAGTCCTTATTTACATCCCCTTCTATTTTGGGGTCTTGGCTTATCGTCCGGTAATGATCCTCAACATCCTGGAACGACCTGGGCAAAGCGGCGCTCCTGTGGAGTCTTGTCGGCGAAGTCGCAAAATTTCCCAAGTATGTCTCCAATTTGATGAGCTCTGCCGCGCTGCCTTTCCCCTCATTCCTGAGCAGCTTCTCGAATAGCTGAATGTTTTGCGGATCTTTGGCAAGGTCTTTACTTAACGACTCGCCGCGTTGATATGCGTCCGATATCGTTTCTGCGAATTCAGTTTGTTCACGCAGGCTCGCGTCCGCCCGTTGAGAGCGGGTGACTGACTCTGCAAGCCTTGCAGACAATTCCTGAGCTCGACGGTGGTCACCGACAAATGAAGTTACCTGGCTAGCATTCTGGCTAACTGAGTTCGCGAACGCCTTAAAGCTAGCCTTATCCTCGCTCGACAAAGCGTTGTTGATAAGCTGGTCCTGCTTTTGGATGGCCGATGAATAATTCTTTTCCCCCTTCGCAAATATCTGGCCTCCGACGTTAACAGGCGAAAAACGTTTAAGCCCGCTCGGTACGCCAAGGCCAAATACAGACGATCCACCAAAAGCGACCGATGCGACTTGCTGTTCAGTTGCGCCTGTCGCCGCTGCGACGGACTTCGCGATCTGTTGCAAGGAACCGATTCGTTCACCCATGCTATCGACACTATTCGACGAGGAACCTTGAGTGCTGCTCCTGCTGGATACATTTGCATTCGAGTTCATTAGAACTTCGGTAAGTGCGGCTGCCTTTTCCCTCGATGCAGCAACGCTCTCCGAATGGGCTGCAGCGATAGAACTCGCCGCGGCGGAAACCTGCTGGTGACTGATCTTAGCGTCGACGACTCGGCTAACGGGACCTTCATTCGCAAGCGCCTTCATTGCAGTGAGCCCACTCAACACATTGCTTGTGTAGGTGTTTCCGGACGTATCGTCCTGACGCGAACCAAAGAATGCTGAGGACCTTGTAGGCGCGACCGTCACCTGGTCCATGCTCGTATTCCCCAAATTTACATTTCCAGTCGCTGCCGGCGCAGTGGTGCCGCTAATAAGGCTCTGAAATGCCGGAATATTGCTGATCAAAGCGCTGCCAAACGTCTCCATACGCTTCAAGCCGGCCCAAGCGATAACCGGAATACTCATCGTCAAGTAGCCAACGACCGCTTCACCCGATATGGCGCCTGAGTAGATCGAGGAAGAAGTCATTAACGACAAAGCTGTTACACCACCACCAACAGAGGCCGCAGCCTCTAACTCCCGGGCAGCATGCACCATGGCCATGTAGTTCAAGATCGCATACAGTGGCGGCCAAAGCTGGATCCAAATCAAGACAGAAATGTAGTTCTTCAGCCCCATCATGGTTTCGCGGCCCCCGGTCATGAGGAGCAAAAGAATCACAATAGGAAAAATGGCGTAAACAATTGCTTCGATGGTGTTCCTTATGACGGGGAGCGCCTGCTCCGCCAGCTTTCCATTGTTGATCCAGGCCGCGTTTGTTTGAGCCACAGCCTGTGCGCGGCCAACTGCCAACAACATTGAGGCCGGATCATTGACCCGTTGTCCAGCGAGAAGACTAGTGTCGTTCACAGCATTGATAAGTGCGTTCTGACGGATCAAATCTGCAGCGCTTGCCGCCGCAGTAGCGATTCCGTTACGTATGTACGCTTGTTCTACCTGGCCTGCTATCAACGAGGCTGCGACTGTCCCGGGCAAGGTCGGGTTCATTCTCTGTGCGAGCAGAGCTTGAATTCTCCCAACTTGTGCCGGCAGTCTTGCATTGAGAACTTGATACGCTTGAGGGCATGGTGCAACGGTCGGAGTTCCCGAAGCGTCCGTGATTGGAGTAAATCGTGCGGGATTCGGGTTGGCCATGAGCGGCCAAACGTCTCCAGAAGTGGCGAAGTCCTCCGGCGAAATATCCCCTGAGGCGAGATCGTACATGGTGCAGTTGTTGATGAAGCTGATTAGGTCGGTTCGGAAGTTGGGCTCCTGAAAAACCACACGGCTTGCCTCCCGGATGAGACGGTTTCCGAACAACAGCCCGTTCCTCTGATAAGTCAGTTCTGCTGGTAGATTTGCACGCCCAGGCAGCAACTGCATTGCTGTTTCATAGAGCTCCGTCAGGGTATTTCCAACCGTGCTGGATAGTGACCCGAATACCGCTAGTCCAAACGGGACATTGTCTACCACGGCCACTGCGCTTGCTCCAGTCTTATCCACAATTCCGACTGTCACACGAGGAACAAACAGGACAGAGAGAACCAGGGTGACCGAAGCAAGCCACTGCCACCCTTGAAGTTTTTGTGGGGCGACTGCGTATGCGAAAACGGCAGATACGAATCCACAGAAAGCGACAATCGCGAGCGCTCCTTTGAAATCATTCGCGCCAGCGATTGCGGCCACAGCATTCAATATGCCGAACAAGCTGTCACTATTCTGATATGCATAGATTTCCCACATACGAGATCTCCACTCGATTCATTCAGCGCAGGTACGCCGCACGACGCCCCAGAAGGTCTTGAATTTGTTGCGGCATGCTGGATCGAAGCTGACGCTCAAGTTGTTCGATACTAGATGCGAGCGCGGTAATCGAGCCCACCTTTTGATAAAGGATGCCCTTCTCTCTCGATAGCTGTGCCAGCAACTCCTGAGCGCGTTTACGCAGTTCTTTGGCGCGCTCAGCCTGTTTTACATCCAGCGTGTAGTCCTTATCCAAAGCCTGCAAGCCAAGCCTCAGGTTCCTCTCCAGGAAGACGTACGCGTAGTCGGCGGCTATCAGGTCCCGAAACCGGCTAATGAGATCGCCAGTAATCTCTGACGCCGGAATCGATGTTCCAACTGAGAGCAATCGATACACTGGTTCCGTGGTCTGATTCACGAAGCCGACTTCTGGCGAATTGTTCGGTATTGCGGTGCGCGTCAGCATCTTGCCTGCGATAGACTGCATTAAGCCTTCCACTTTTGTGGAGAACGGAGTATGGAGATAGCCGCTGTCAACGGTGACCACATCGCACTCGACATAGTTATTGCACTTCAGGATCTCCTGCCTGACCTTGCCCCCAGGCGCTTCCGCGGTACCGTAAAGCAGACGAGCAATCGATGTTAAAGTTGGAGGTACTGGGTTCGGATCACGCTGTCCGTCATAGAAGATCACAGTCCCGACCATACTCATGATCATCTCCCGTTCCTGATCATCGAGATTCGTACCCGCCAGTTTTAGCGCCTTCCACGTAAGGTTTCCAACAAATGGAGCCTTATTGCGAACCAGGGGATCGCTGGAACTCCGCGCACTGCTCATTACGGAACTTTTGTTCGATTGGCAGCGCACTCTGGCAGCTGCATAATCCGATTCCAAGCCCATCGCAACGGCCAGATCCTCGCAGACCTTATCCGTGCTGACTCCTGTGGCCTCCATCGCCGAGCTCACAAGAGACTTGGCTGTATTGCACGTACTGATGTTCGCATTTGTCAGCATGCTCTCCAGGTTCTTGGTCCACTTGGTTACCCCACCCAAGAGCGGAGAGACAGATTCGAGCGCGAGCTGGAACGCCACGCCCGGGAGCGCAGCGGTTATGTTCTTCAGCATATTCTTGAACTCGGTGGCCGAGATATGCGAGAAAGAGCCACCGAATACGTCAATGCCCCCACAACCAGCGCGCGCCTCGGGAAAGTCAATCGCAACTAACTGGTACGTCTTGTTTTGCGTGCGAAGCATCATGCTCCCACCGGTATATGTGTTGTACACTTGCCCCCGGAAGGCGCCTGGCGCCGTGTAGTTCCCGATCGCTCCCAAGTCGTTGAACATCTTATTGACTTCGGAATTGAGGTCGCCAGCCCGACTAAATCCCGGCAGCACCGTGCCGACAAGTGCCGCAGCTGCGAATACATTTTTCAAAGTGTCCATCGTTCCATCTCCTTAGTTTGGCCAGAAAAGACTCGCTTGCGATGCCTGGCTGCGCTGCCTGTCGGTTAAGGCCATGATTCGTTCCACCAGTTGGGACTCCGACAGCACCCCAAAGCCCACCGGCAGAATTCGGCCTGTGAAGGGCTGCGCCATAAAAACAGCTGGTACCTGCGTAACCTTCAGTGCGCGAACGATGCCGTTATCCGCCCTCGCCATGGGCAGCGAAGGAATCGAACCACCATCGACGCTGACCGCGATCAAAGGAAAGCCGTAGCGCTGGCGGAAAGCATTCAATAACGGGGCCATCTTGTGGCAATACCCGCAGTCGCCACGGAAGAAGAAGATCAGCGCATGGTCATTGGCGAGTGCCGCAAGGGTGCTTCCGCGGGTGCGCGCCTGGCTCTCTTCATAGACCTCCAACGCACTGGCATTGACCGGCCGTCCTTGTGTCGACGGATCGAGGTCGGGGTTCGCCCAGGCGATACGCTGTGCCAGATCGGCGAACTGGGATGCGTTGCGTACCACCCGCGATTCGAGCTCCATGTAGCGCCGAACGTTCTCCTCCGTGGGACGGATAATGGCTATCGCGCGGACTTCCTCGACTTCGCGCTGCAGTTGACGAAATCGCTCAAGTTCCGGCCGAACCGCCGGTGTCGCTACGGCACTTCGCGGGCTGACCTTCGGAAGCGGCTTCACTGGCAACTCGGCGAATGGGTCATCGTAGAAGTGCCAACCGCGCCGACTGGGAGTTTCGGGGGAAATGCCAGCGAAAGCGGTCTGCCGAGCCAGTTCTTCTCCGGTTTGTGCCAGAGCTATTCCAGCATGCAGGCAGGCCAGCCAGGCAAAAATCGTCAGCTTCATGGCTGCACCGGCCTCTCCAGGCTGCGCGGAGGCATGCCTGTTCTGCAGTAGTTGATGCCAAATTCGACCGTCTGTCGCTTGGCGGGCGCGCCCTGCCCCAGCTGCACGCCATCCTGCCAGAACAGGACGGACAGGCGGCGACATCCCTCTTCCGCATAGCGGATAAGCGTCGTGACGTCGACGTTGATTGGTTCAGCGGTTTTGAACTGCCGTCCGATGGCGTCCGCAATCTGGCCGGTAAGGCGTCCATGGGCCTCGCCAGCTGGAGCATCAATGGCCTCAATCAGCAGTGGCCTTACTTCCTCCACAGGGCGCCGATACACTCCGCCTTGTCCAAGTGCGGGAATACTGGCTAATGCGATCAAGCCATAAAGTACAGGTTTCAGCATTTCCCCCTCCCAAAATAACAAGTCGGGGCGCGCGCGCTGGCCGCAGCTTGGATTGCGCTCGCCGCAGGAATGGTCGGCACGATCGAGGCGTAAAACTCCGTCAGGTCCATGCGCGAAAAGTCCAGCGCTTGCAATTGCGCCACCGTAAATCCCGAACAGGACGGGTTTTGCGCCCCGCCCCACCCGATTCCCAACTGCGCACGACCCTGTTCATTCAGGATGCGCGCCAATTTCGAGTTGAAACAGCATTTCGACGTCGTGTGCTCAATGCAACTAACACATTTGCCGAGGACGCGGATGCATTTCGAACACCAGGTGCCAATCGACCGGCACAGCCGGGCGCCCTCTTTCATGGCGAGCTTTCCTTCCTCCTCATTGCAGGACATCATCGACATCACCACATAGAAGATCACGGCGATCGCCAGTGTCCAGGGCGTGATAGCGATGACGATGGAATCGCCTGCCATGAGCGTGACGGAACCTGCCGGCAGCGCCGCGCCGTTGACGGCCACGGTGACACCGTAGGTCGAGAATGCACCCGAAAATCCACTCCCCATCAACAGGGATTTGAAGCCCTGCATGATGAAGCTCCGGTTATTCGAGTTCATCAGGATGTCGAATACCAGCCGCGATCCGGTTCCGAATAGCGACTGGTTGTGGAACCCGGCACCGGCGCTGTCGGTGCCACAGCAGTTCTTGAGCAACCTGTCCCGGCAACGGTTATCCTCCCCACTGAACACGCGCATCGTCGCCGGATCGAGATACACGCCGGCCTCGCGCGCGGCTTCAAGGTAGCTCATCGCCTTGGCAAAGTCGGGATCATTCACGCTGGAGGTGTCAAAACAACGGGCTCCAAGGCAGAACGCGGTCGGCGTGCACGGGCCGCTGGCCGGACACCCTGAGTACATGGCGGTCAACCCTGATTCCGCCGTCAGCGGATCTCGCGCAACTGCACTGGCGCCCGCCACCTGCGGATCTCCAGGCGTGACAGGCGGGCGCGGGATAGCAGCCGACGTCGCGGCATTGCGCTGTCCCTCGCAGATCGGGTCCCCAGGCATGGCCGCGCAACGCATCAGCCGGGCCCTTGCCTCCGTCGCCAGGTCAGTCCGGCCATACAATGCCGTCTCCGGAGGCGCCATCGTGTAGCCGGGAACCACCGCCGAGGCCGATGTTGCGTTGACGCCGCTTCGCACTACTGCGTTCGCCGCGCGCGCCGCGGCGAGATCCGCGTCCGTCTGGGCCAGCACCATGTGGCTTTGGGTCGACAAGAAGCTGCAGGCGATAATAATGGAGACAATTCGGCGCATGATCACTCCCGCAGGCGTTGGAGAAGCACCTTGGCTTCGCGCTTCGCGCTGGACGAATGGGTTTCGATCCATTCGAGCGCATAGTCGATAGTCACGTCACCCACCAACGTCGTGTAGGAGGTCGCGGGCACACAGCTGGCGTCCGCGCAGCTCTGAGCCTGCGTGCCGTCACGTAAGAGCACGAACGTCGGAACCTGGCTCACGCCAAAACGGTCGAATCCTTGCGGATCGATCTGCAGCGCAGTTTTGCGCTCTCCGAGCAACTGACGCACAGCCAGCGCCGTCTTGACCATGGAGCCGTCCTTCAAGCCTCGCAGCACGAGGACGGCCCGCGTACGTTCCCCCTGTTCAATCAACTTGCGCAGCGCCCCCTCGGGCATCGCAAGGCTGACGAAGACGAGCAACTGTGGTCCGTGCTCCAGGACACGGCCGGCGGCGGAAATGCCCGCCGCCTCGAACCCGCGTGCGACGGAAGCCACATCGACCGGCCCGCCCTGCAGCGGCTGCGGCAAGCGGTCGAGCTTTGGGGCACCGGTGACCTGGCCTGACTTTGGCGCGCCTGACTGCACTGGCTTCGCGGCACCTGCAGTCCCGTTCCCGGCAAAGCCTGGCTGCGCCACACCGAGGCATAGGCCCACAACAGGAGCCGCCAGCAGCGCCTTCCAGGATTTTAGGGAGATTGCGTTAGTAGCCAACACAGCAGTTCCTTTTTCTGAAGAGCATGAATGCGAAATCCTCAGCCTTGACCGGGTATTCCTTGCCTGCGCCCCACAGCACGGTGGTACGACCGAACGGCTGGCAACAACGCCCAACAATCTTGCCGGTGCTGGGAATCGGGAAGGTCAACTGGGTCTTGTAGGCAGCCTTATCCATCACTGGGAGGAAGTACGGACCGCATAAGCCGGCCGCACCATGGCTGCCCCAGGCCAACAGCTCGCGGTGCATCTTGGCGGTCAGCCGCTGCATCAGCAATTCAGCCGTCCGTACACCACCGAGGTGGTAGATACTGTGCCCGTCCAGCGGGTAAAGGCTCCCCTGGCACCCGGCGCACCACAACAATTCCGACCGGGCGAACCCCGCCGTGGCGGCGACGCAATCGGCCGCGCAGGCTGCCAGGGCGACAGGATTGGCAAACAGCGCGGCCTCGGGATTGAGAATCAGTGTCAGCTCATCGTCATTCCACAGCGGGTCAACTTCCGTGAGGTAGGCCAGATCGAACGATGCGCGCTCCAGGCATGGAAAGTCCGCCACGACCTGCAGCCAGTACAGCACTGGATTCACGTAAAAATGGGCCTGGTAAAAGCTGTTCTGATCACCAGTACCATCGGTATAGCGGCCGGCATCAGGCGCCGCGATCCCGGGATTCAGGTCGACACCGCCCAGCGAGACCAGGCAGAACGAACGGCGTACCACTTCCACGTGCCGGGCAGGCTCCCAGAACCCGATCGACAAGCCAACGGTTGGATTGACACCGCAACTGCAAATGGGTGAAGCGGGATTCCGAATGTCTTCCTGGCCACCAATACTGGCCAGCGTGCCGCCGCCCAGGGAGATCGGCATGATGCAGCTCCAGCAGATATCGGTGATCGGGTTCGGGAATCGCCCTTGGCAGGTTGTTACGCCTTCTGCATTGGCCGTGGCGGCCATCAGGCCAAGCAGCAACGTCGCCCCCACCCGCACCAGTGCGCGCGAGAGCCTGGCCAGTCCCCCAAATTTCGTCCCAAGCAAAGGCAGCTTCATCGCGTCTCTCCTTCCCTGTCATGAGGCCGGCACTAGTTCGTCAACCCGCAACCGGCGCCCCTCCTGCGACACCATGGCCGGCACCCGCTCGATCCGCAGGCGCTTGACCAGTACGCCCCTCTGGTCGTAATACACCGGAACCTTCCAGCGCTGCATCAGGTCGATATACGACCCACCAACCAGCACCGGTTTGACTTTCGTTGTTTCCGCTTTTGCCAAGCGTTCGGCCATGGCGACCTGACGCTCATCGCGTCCGTCGAAGAAGAACAGCCTTCGGCTCATCGAAACAATATCGAGCGGATTGGCACGGGTACCGGCAGCGAACAACAGACGTCCATTACCATCGGCGATATTCCGGTCCAGCACGTAGGTCGGATCGACAAAGAACGTCCGCGGCACGGCCACAACAGGGAGTTGCAACGGCGTTGGCGCCAGTACTGCCTGCTTTCCACGTGAAACAATCTGCTCCTGAATGCGCGCCAGCTCGCCACTCTGTTCCTTGGCACGCAGGCGCGCTTCGATCATCTTCAACAGGTGTTCCTCGGCGATGGGATAGGTCGGCCCGACCACACCGAGCGACTCGGCATCGGCGATACAGCAAACGCCTCCGCAGCCCAGGGCAATAAGACACCGCATCCACAAACGTTTCATCGACACCCCCTAAAAAATCGGGCGCACCACCGCGATCACGTCGCTGGCGTGCACCAGTCCACTGATGCGATAGCGCGAATCGAAGCTATCCGGACTTGTACCCTGCATGTAGAAGTAGTGCGGCGGGATGACGCTGGGCTCGATCGGCTCCAATGGAAGCTTGCTCACCGTCGCAAACAGCTTGGCCTGACCAACGTCAATGCCATTGACCAGCACGCGCCGTCCTTCCACGCGCACCTGGTCGCCTTCGATGCCTGCCACGCGCTTGAAAAACGGCTGCCGAGCAAGACCCGGGAAATGCCTGGTCGCGGTCCCGCCGAACGCATAGATGACGTAGTCACCCCGTGCGACTACGCCTGTCCTGCGCTCGATGAAGGCCACCGTGTAGGGCAAGCTGGGTGTCACGTTGAAGAGCAGCGGAACATGCGGGACCGGGTCGACGAAGATGCGCGCCGCTGCCAGCGCCCAAATCAGAGCGAGCGGCAAGTAGAGATACCAGCGCTGTCGGACATGGGACAGGAAATTGCGCATCACCGCAGCACCCGTTGACGAAGCAGCGGGGTGAGATCCCGCACATCCGGCCGCATCCCGACCACCAGTGATCGGTCGATCACGAGGCATCCACAGTCCTGGCCCAGCTTTGCCATTTCGCCCGAAATCCGTTCGGCAAACTGGCGAGCATTCGCGGCGGCCTGTGCCCGCTCCGCGTCGCCAGCCCCAATGGAAAGCGCCTTGACCAGGCGCGCCTCCTGTTCGCGGTAGACCTGGACCGCATCTACCACGCCGATCGCCGTGGCTGGCCGAACAATCAGGCGGTCGTAGACCGTGATGCCCGCCAGGGTCGACGCGATGCATATACCCAATTGCGGAATCAGTGGATGCATGATTGCCCCCTTGCCGCGAGCACCATTTGAATGGCCTCGTCAATGCTGTAGCCTTGCGCCCGTAGTTCATCGATCGGCTTGTTATCCTCGATCTTGTTCGAGAAAAGCAGGTGCGTCGCCGGGTCGAGCACCAGCCGGGCGACACCCTCCCCGACAGGCGATGAGACGTAGATCTCCGCAAATGCCCCCGCCTCGGTCCGTAAGGAGTTCAGAAGGCGCTTTTTCGACTCGTCCATCAAGAGTCGGCCTTTGCGCCCCAGCAGCTCAATCGATTCGGGTTTTTGGCGCAGGAGGAACACCCAATCAGAACAGTTGAATGCCGCTTCCATTTGTGCCGAACCGTAGTAGTCATCACCGCCCTGCGTGGCGGTGACTAGGGAGCCGCCATATTTCCGGGCGCGACGAGCCGCTTCCTCCACCACGGCGGCTTTGATCGGATCATCGCAGCCGATCTCGCCAAGCTGCTGCTTCGTTTCGTCGATGAACAGCACTTTGCGCCGATTGCGCGTCAAATACATTTCGCCCGTGATCTGATAAAGCAGCAGGATGTTGACCACTGCGTGCAGGTCCGGCCGGCGCTTCAGTTCCTCGTTCTCGATCACGATGAAGTCATTGCTGAAATCGACGTTGTTGACGCCTTCGAAGAAGCGCTCATACTGCCCGCCCTTGGCGTAGGGATTCAGCATGATCGCAAGGTCCTTGATACGCTGGTCGTTGACGATCCCGAGGTCGCGGATCGAACCCTTCATGAAGGCATCCCGCAGGCAGGTCATGGTCATTTCCCGCCCATACACCTTCCATTGTGTGAGCAGCATGGTCGAGATTGCTTTGTACTGAACCTCTTCCAGGGGATGCTGCATGGAGCACATCTTGGCGATCGCCGGCACCAGCATGTCCATGTCGTCGCAGATGTCGTTGATCCGCGAATATGGGTTTAAACAGATCTTGCTTTGTGGCGTGAACTCGATATATGTGCCGTCGGCTTTCCGGCACAGCTTTTCGAACGAACGCCCCAAGTCCAGCATCCACACCTTTGCCCCGATTGACCGATATGACCAGGCCAACTCGTTGAGGAAGACCGATTTCCCGGAACCCGGGGCGCCGATCACCGCCGCATTCGCGTTGCCCAGGTCGTTGTCGAACAGATCGAGCGTTGTGACTTGGCCGCGACGGCCGGCCATGATCACCGTCGGCGTTTTGGTTCCGCGCCATTCGCCGATCAGCGGTGCCAGATGAATGGCATTGGACATCGACTTGCGCGTCACCCGGCGCATTTTCTTCAGGTCGCGGTGAAAGTACGGCGTCAGGGTCATGGGCAAACTCGCCAGCAGTGCCTGCCTGTGCATGTAGATGTCAGCGTTCAGTTCGAAGCCCCGCGCCCGCCAGATCGCACGCGCCGTCTCGCAGGCGCTGGCCGCCTTGTCCGGTGTCGTGAAGATCGCCAACTGGTGGTACATCGAGACCAGGGCGCCGCCCACATCGTAGGCATCGGCTGCCGCCTTCCAGTCTTTGTGCTTCTTCTCCACGTCCGGCATGATCGCGGCCATCTTGCTGCCGGCGTTCTGCGTGGCGCGGAAGTTATTGGTCGTCACCGCCGCTTTGGTCTCGATTGGATCAAGGATATGCACGCCCATCGTCAGCAGGAACGGTGCGTTGTATTGCAGCGCTGGCTGCATCAGGTCGCCGATCAGGCCGCCCATCTGCCACAGTCCAAACCGCTCCGGGAAAGACTTGATCGACATGAAGCGCGCTTCCATCTTCGCCTCGTCCCCGAGCCGGGACAGGAGAAGTCCTTCCGCGTGCGCGTCCTGAACGGTATCGAAGTCGACGATCTGGTCGCAGATTTCACGGCCGTCGTCGTAGTTGACCTTGACCTGATCGTCGCGCGTCAGGCGATCGGCATTTACGAACTGGGCGCACCAGTTGATCAGGTCATCGACGCCGCACACCGAATTCGGGAACGATGCAGCATTCAGGGTCACGGACATCGAGTCGCGCAGTTCGCGCAGTTCCTGGCAGCGCGCCTCGTCGTCACCCCGGCCTGGCAAACACACACTGATCATCAGACGAAAATCCTTGATCGTGAAGTGGTAACCGTTGGTCAGCGATTTCTTGGTGCCGCTCATCAGATGCCCGACGCGCTGCCTGGCCAGCGTGCGGAACAGGTTTTCGTTGCGTGCGGGACGGCCGTGCTCGCGGCTGCGCTCGTACTGGTCTTCATCCTCCATACGCTGGTTCGCGTATGCGGTCAGGATCTTCCTCACCTGTGGTGAACCGAATAGGTGGATCTGGATGCCAGTGTTTTTCGGGAAGGAATACAGGCTTTGCAAGACCTCGACCATCGGCTCGTCGGCGCCACTCTGCGGCATCACCTCCAGCATGAAACCCAGGCTGCCCTGGCGATTAATGAAAATCTTGTCGTCGCGCGAGTACGCGCGGTACGGCAACCACGAGGCGAACTGTTCCGACGGCGTTTCCGGCTCGCGCTGTAGGCCAAGCCAGTCCATGATGTGCCGTAGGCCCCCCGGCTGGCTGCGTTCTTCAAAGAATGCGTGCATGATGGCTCCCTCGGCTAGCGACCACTCATTTGACCGCTCACACCGCCCGCTTCAAGTGGCTGCGCGGCCATAGGAAGTCCTATTGGCGATCCATTGGATAATCCGGCGGGAGCCGGTGATTGAGCGGTAACCGTCAGCCCAGGCTCCTTTGTGGGCGCACGCAACGGTGCATATGCCTCACGCACCTGCCGCTGGACGTGGTCGAGCATCCATTTGCCCTGGTCGACCCGGACGTACACATAGGACTGGTCAACCAGGTCGTGATCCGCGTCTTCCCAAGGCTTGATCCACAGGCGGAGGATGCGTGGCGACGAACGCAATGGATGCGGCTCGTAGCCGGCACCACCCACCGTCGCGTGATCAATCGGAAGATTTGCGCGTCGGTCCAATGAGGCCTTCATCAGGGGCGCTGATGGCACAGGCTGCGCGCCTGCCCCTGCCGCCGGGAGTCGCGTAGTTCCTCGGACCGAGTTGTAGTAATTGCCGGAAACCGACTGGCATTGGACACCGGCGGGCGCTTTACAACCGTACTGCTCCGAACCGCCCAGGCCTGACATGTTGCCGCAACCAACCATCAGCAGGCCAAGCACCGCGCCACAACAGGCTTTCACTGGATTTTCAAGGCATTGACGTCGCATGATGCGTTTCCTCCATCTGCGGGGTTTTCGATTGGTTGGCGCTCAGGCGGGACTCCAGCTCTTCGGCCGTCAGCAAGCCGGGAACCAGGGCTCCATCCGCAAAAAGGAGGGTCGGTGTGGCGCCAACGCGCAGCCTTGAGGCCAGCAGCCTGTTACGTTCAAGCGGGTGTGCGCATGAGCCCTTTGCTTCTGGAGCAGTTGCGGAGCCCGCCATGGCGGCAGCGTATGCCGCCGGGCGGTCGTTTGCGCACCAGATCGCAAGCGGCAATGATTCCCCCTGAAATGGGAGCAGGTAGTAGCGGATCGTCACGTTCGGCAGTTCGCGCAGGTGGCGCTCCAGCTCCCGGCAATAGCCGCACGCAGGATCGGTGAAGACCGACAATTCGCGCCGCCCATCGCCGCGCACGACGGTAATCGCATCGGCGACAGGCATCGGGCCGGTGTAGGACGCTGCTTCGCGTCCTTGAGTGGCGTTGCCCGGCGGCTTCGCGCCGAAACTGGCCATCCGTGTCGCCGTCAGGTCGCGCATCGCTTTCAGGTCAACAAGGCGACCGAAGACCATATAGCGGGGGTTCTTGGCCGATACAAAAGCCACGTTGGCCCCCATCCAGATCTCGTAGACGCCAGGGATCGGCGTGCGCAGAACGCCATCGAACACCGTCGCGGGATAGGCTTTGCGTACCGCAGCCAGTACGCGCTCTTCGTCAGGCGCACTGTGCGCCAGCTGCAGCACCAGGCCGAGAACCGCCGCCACGATAGGATTAGCGGCGGGCTTCATCGTCACCCCCGTCGGCATCTTGGACAGGCCCTTCGTCCGCTAACCGCTCACTGCCCGGCAGCGGCAGCGGCAACCGAACGCCGCGCGTCAGTACGACATCCACTGCGCGCTTCCCGTCGATCTCGATGACCGGGAATGTCTGTTCGGCGAGACGGATGTAATAGTTGGCAAGCTGGTCCAGCGCACGGCCCACCCCGCCACCAATGCCGCGGCGCATCTGTTCCCCGGTACCTTCCGGTCCCGTGACCAGGCGGCCGAATGCGGATTCAGTGTAAGTCGATCCGCCTTGCGAAAAAGCCTGGCCAATGCCGCTCGCGATCCCGGCCCGCAGTGCGTTCGCCAGCAACTGCCCCTGCTTGTTCACGAGCCGGCCACGCATCCCAAGCTTGCCGTCTTCCCCATACACGTTCCCCTCGATCTTGACCTCGATGACGCTCCGGTCATGCCGGATGCAGGTCAGGTTGCTGGTACGGATATAGGCGCGTTCAGAGGCAATGTCCCCGAATCCCGACCCGATCACCATGCACTCCTGGACCTCAGCCCTGAACTGATTTGGCAGCACCGCGTTGTCCGTGAGCCGCATCACGACCGGCAGCGGGTTGCCCTGCGCCTGGCCACCCGTTGGTGCATCCATGCCGCCGAGCAGCTCGCCATGCATGAAACCGACAGGCAGATAGGATTCGAGCCGCTCGCCCTTGCCTCGGGTCTCGCCAGTACCGCTATCCGCGTTGCCGACGCCTTGATCCTTTACCGCAGCGCGCCCGGGGTTTCCCAAAACAACCCTGACCATAGCGGGCGCGGGTTCGTCGATTCGCGCGCCGCCGGGCGCGCCAGATACGGGGCTCGTGTTGCCAACCACTGCGGGTACCTCGGGCGGATACGCCGTTGGCGTTGCGGAAGGAACCGGGGAACGAGGGACATTTGCCGGTACAGGTGGTATTTCCGGGGCCGCTGGCGGTGCGACGCTTGGCGGTGCCGCTTCCTTCTTTTCCAGCTCGGCGAGCCTTTGCAGAATCTGTGCTTCGTTTGCCTTGCGATCAGCATTGAATTTCTCCTGGCCTTCACGATCAACTTTGTACTGCGCTAGTTCCTTACCGGCGGTACCAAGCCACTGGTCTACCGGTGCGACCTGCATCGGAACGACGCCACCAGCCAACTCGGGATTGGTGACAGTCGTTCCATGCGACTGCGGAGCGGCCGGCGCGGCGGCCGGTTGCGAAGAAAGCGCCAGGAAAGCCCAGAAGACGCCCACCCCGCCACCGATCACGCCTGTGGCCAGCAGGTACTGCTTTTGGCGTGGGCTGATCCGGTCGAGGAGCGTATGCCATTTGGTATCGATTTTCATGGCCTCTCCTCCTGGCTCCGAATCACGAATACGCTGGTCGCGTCTCCCGGCTGCAGATTGTGGTGTTCGATGGCGACAGCCACCACGCCACCTTCCTCACGGTCAAATTCCTGCTCCGCGAGTACCATCGGCGTGGCGCTAATATTTGTCAGCGAGTACAACTCGCCGACCAAGTTCTGCCCTTCCACTTTGCGCACCAGCTTGAAATCCGCCTCTTTCCACAGTGCGATCGGGCGTTCCATGTCTTCCACCCTGTAAGCGGCACCTGGCCGGGCTGAGGCCATGGCAATTAACATGCCCTTTACCGCGCGCACATGGCTGGTCGAGCGTTGTGGGCGCGTCGCTGCGGAACTCGCCCGAGGGGAGCGGTCGTCGATCACAATCGTGTCCGCCTCAATGTCGGCCCTGCGCAGGCGCAGCGTGTACGTCGCGCGCGGCGAAGAAACAAACAGGCTGATTGGCTTATCGCCCGCTCCCGCTGGGCTGATAAAGACCTCGCCCCGCTCAAGGTCACAGTTCAACATCACGTCGCCACGCGCGCTCGTCACGGGTGCCGGGCTGGAAGGAATCACCGCCCCTGCAGTTCCCGCATCCTGTGGCCGTGGATCGCAACCTGTGCTGCTCTGCACGTTACCCACCACATCGACAATCCGGTCGCCTTGGATCCGGATTCGCGTTGGGGCGTCTTTCGCGATGGCCGCTTCGATCGTGGCGCCATCCTTCGCGGGACGTACCTGCTCCGCGGAGCACATGGCGCTAGCGCACAGCGCTATTAGCCATGGCAACGTTTTTCGGTTCATTGGGTGCCTCCTCGAACGTTTTCAGATGCGTGCGGCCGCCACGGTAGGCAAATTGGGCAACGTACCGCTTGAGAGCCACAGAGGTTTCCTGTCCATTGATGTAGGTGCGCAACCGGCCTGTCAGGAATACCTGCTGCTTTTCTTCGTCCGGTTCCAGCTGCTGCAGCAGGAAATAGGTGCTGGCGTTGAGTTTCTTGAGCCGCTCCGCTTCAACTTCCTGCCGGATTTTCAGTTTGCCGTGCTCCGCCGGTTCAACGAAACTGAGCAAAGCGTCCTTTTTCCAATTGATCGTTCCAGGCGTCACGTCGAGCATGAGCCACGCTACGTAGCCGCTCATCTGCTCGAGGTAGGAATTGCTGACCTTTTCGCCGGACACCCAGAAGGATTCGGTCACATGTGGCGGCGTGACGATCACTTTCTGGGCGCCGAGTATCGAATAGATGATCAGCAGGGCCACGAAAAGACATCCGACCAGCCCTCCGATCGTCAGGCGCTGGCTTCGTATCAGTCGCCGATTGCTTTTTAGGTCCTCTTGGTACTTTCCGTCGTCCATCGTGTTCTCCTCAGCCCACCATGCGGCGAATATGCGACGGCGGCGTCGCGCGCATGGCGCTCACCGGGTTGGTGGGCAGATGCCAGTACAACCAATGCATGGCAAATGCGGGATGCTTATCGCTCTTGATGCGTGCCAGCCACCGGCTGGCAAAGAAGCCCACCGAGACGGCCAGGCAAAATGCCAGCTTGGAACCGCCCAGGTAGCCAACAAACATCATGAAAAGGACGGGTGCAGCGACATCCACATCCCACAACCCGATCTTCCATTGATCGTCCAGCCTTCGAGGTATGTAAGTGTCGGCAAGCATCCCGTCCTCCTTCCAGCGGTCTTCAAATGACCGCACCCATGATGGCGCCGGCGATCACCAGGCCAACTGCCGCGAAAATGGCCAGGCCGATGTAGAACAGGACCGGGCCAAAATTGCGCAGCGCGGCCAGCGAGATCAGGGCCACCACGAAGCCGATGAAGCCCACCAGCGCCTTGACACCTGGCGCCAGCGCCGCCAGTTGCGTGAGCGCCGAAACCAGCGGGCCCGTGATGCCGCCGAAGGCGACCAGGTCGATCGCGTGCGAAGGAAATGCCGCACACAGACCGAGTACGATGAGAGCAAACAGCGCCATCGCGTTCACGACGCGTTTGGGCGGCGCTGCTGCCCCTTTTGCCCCTATGGGCAGTTTCATTACATTCATACATACCTCCAGCTTCCAAAAGACTGCGCGCCTGTCTGACGTATCCGGCCGGGCGCCAACTCAGCCGATAAATGCTTTCCAAAGGCGGAGCCCTCGCCAGCCACGGACTCCGCGCGGCCGCCTGCCGCAATACGTGCCAAGCGTTCATTGCGCTGACCTTGGCGCCTGGTAAAAGGAAACCTCCGCACGGCGATTCAATTGGCGGCCCGTTTCCGCCTCGTTGGCAGCGGCGTAACAGCAGCGTGCTTGTGCGTCGAGCTCGATGCGACTTTGGGTGGCACCACCCTTCCGGTGCAGGTACGTTGCGACCGCCTGAGCCCGAGCGTGGGCCAGTCGGCGGTTAACCTCGTCGCCGCCCGTGCTGTCGGTACGCCCGCTGACGACGATGCGCTGCGCTTCGCGCGCGACCTCGGCGAATTGCGTCAGCGTGGCTTGTGCTCGCTGATCCAGTCCTGCCGAACCGGTGGCGAAGTGAACGATGGCGGTTTCGACCGCTGGGCGTTCAGACCGGACCGGCACAGCGGCCATCGCAGTGGACACATCCGCTGGTTCGTGGGATGTCAAGCCGATTACGGCAACGGTTTTTGGCGTCACGTGAGGACAAGCTGGTTGCATACAGCGGGCGAAATGCGCGCTTTCCCCTGTGCCGACTTGCCGGATGTCGTATGTACGATCGATGATGACGCCACTGTACTCATGGCGCGCAGGCAGCAGTGTTTCCTGATGCGGGGCAAACGTCCCGCAGCCCGACGCGACGACAAGGCATGCCACGGCGGCAAGCGTGGATAAGCGGGCGCTCCAACGCAAGGGAGCGGTTTTCATCCCAGCCTCACGCGAACGATGGCCTGGCTTGTCGCCGAAGCTGCCATGCCAGTACGAGACGAATGGCTGCCGACGAGGAATCGATAGACACGCCAGGCATAGCGCATACGCACCCGCAGGCACTGCTGCGGTGTCAGCGTGACGCACGAAGCGTTGTAAGCGCCGACCGCTTCCCAAGTTCGCCCGTGACGCGCCATCTTCTCCGCGAGGATGCGCGCGCCGGCATGGATATTGGTACATGGGTCGAGCAACTGCTCCTGCGTGACTCCCAGATTACTCAGTATCCTGGCGTCGGAATTGATCTGCATGACGCCGATGTCGACCGTCCTCGTCTTGCCAAAGTGCGACCGATTCACGGCGCGGGGATTGAGGGACGATTCGGCCTTGGCAACTGCGATCAGGAGCGGTGCCGGAACCGCGTACTTCTGGGAAGCTTGCTCCCAGCAGGCGCTGGCAAGGCCAGGCAGGAGCGAAACTGCTACGGCAACAATGGTGAGGTGCGCATTCATGGCAAACGAGAGGCATACCCAGAAATCGACAATCAATCCCCTCGCGGTGCTGAGGGGGCCACGGGTGTCTTCGGGTAAGCCCGGCGGGTCTGCCAAGCGGGGTAACTACGGAGGCCACGCGCTCTATCGGCGCAGGCTGAAATCAACAGCTACAGCAAGCTTGCCGCGGCGCGCTGAGCGATATTGCGCCGGGCAAATTCGAATACTTTTTGAGCGGCACGGGGCTCCTCAAGCGCCAACGCCACGCACGCCGTCGTAAAGTGGTCCAACTTGAATTGCGGGTGCGGATGGCGATTCTGCTCCGACTTCTGCAGCGCCAGCAACAGCAAATACTGCGGGCGCCAGATGGCCTCCTGTCGCCTTGCTGTCTCCTGGTCACGTAACACGAGCTTCGTGTGCAAGAACGTGAAGACGCGATTGACAGGATCGAGGCCGTCGAAGACCAGCGAAACGCACCCGCTGATCAAGTCCGGGTAGCGAAGCTTCGGAGAACAATTTTCCGGTGCACTGTACAAACCCTCCAGTGCCTGAAATTCCTCGATCCATACGCGTGTAGCGACCGTCTCTCCACGGCGATGAGAATCGCCCTGCCGATCACCCGCAATCACCTGTCGGAGTTGAGGAAGATCGGTAATTGAATGCGCTGTAGTCATGTCGCTTCCGGTTGGATGTTTTCGAAGTGATTTCAGCATACTCACTCCAAGACTCCGATTCACCCAAAAAGGGTACGCCAAAACCGGGGCTTTCGCGGTTGGTGCGCGACGTGCATATGCAAATCCGGTGAACTCGAAGCTTGGCGACCATTATTGAATGTATGGGGGCTTAATCGCCGAATGCGTCTCCGGAAATTTCGGGCTCTACTGCACTTGCGGAGCGTGAGATTTCGCGCATTTTTCAAATGAGCAACATGATATGCTAACGGGTTGAGGCGAGGTGTGGCCAAGACCAGGCGTCGCGGGCGGATTTTGAAACATCAGAAGGATCAATGTTCGTGGGAATTGAGTACAAAATTAAGTTTGTCATGCCGATGGATTTCGACCCGTCGGCATTGCTCAGAAAGTTGCCGAGCCCAATTGAGCGCTCTGCTATGGCTGAGATTTACAACTACGCGGTTGAATCGGACGGATTCTATTTTGTCGACCATCTGGTGAATCGGGAGATTGCCTCAGTCGCGCTGCGATTGTTCATTGACGAGGCTCTAACCCATTCGCCGTCGATCCAGATCATCGAACCATGAAAGCTTGTGACGTGCCTTAACGGCCAGTAGCTGCCGGTCGTTTTCCGCGTTGCTCAGTAATGGAAATATTATGGAAATTATGTCGGTGTCACCCGAAAAGAATTTTGAGGTGCGAACAGAAGTCTGGGAGACTCGGAACTCGCTGTGGGTGTATAGCCCGTCGATTTGGGACGCCAAGCACAGCGACTATATTTTCTCGTTTGAAGACGAGAACTGGTCGGTGGACACCAGCGTTTGGAAAGACGATGCTACTGTTATCCTGTGTCTTCGCAAGTTCCCAGGAAATCACCGGCCAGACAGTCTGATGGTTGAGATAGATTGTTTAGCTCTGCGGGCAAAGGTGCTTGCGACCGCAACGGCTTTGACCCTTGATGACCTTGAAGGTGCTTTAGATAAAGCGTTGAAATTTGACCGTTGACTCTGGAGGGCCATGCGGCCACGTCCGGCCAGCAGCTGACGGCCAAATGCGGGCGTTAAACCTTGCGTACAAAATTGTTCAGGATCATTAAATTCAAACGTTAACCCCTATACCAACAAGCACCATGCTGTCGATCCGAATTGATAAGTTTGAGTTCGAGGATCCTGGAAGCGAGGAGTCACTCGAAATCGATGTCTCTCGCCGATTCAAATTTCCGCACCAGGATGTGGGCGCATTCGTCGAAGCCGCTATTGGCGTTCAAGCTGCTTCCACACTGCCCGAGCCGAGCCATTTCTACCGCTATTCCGGCAGGCATCAGGCCAGCGAGTACATCAAGCGCTTCGCTCACATAGATATCCCACTGCACGCTGACTGGCCTACGTACATCCTTTCGACATTGGATCAAATTCACCTGGTCATTTGCAGTCCCGAACAGTTCATTCGTTACCAATGGTCAACAAGCGCGTGAAGGGCTAGCAAGCACCTATGATTATGGAGACGCGACTGTGTACAATCGGCCAAGTGCCGACATACGCGAGCATTTAAGGAAGAAGAATGACGGAAGAAGAGTGCTTGGGAATTGCTGAAGCCTATTTGTCGTCGCATACCATTGGGCATACGCGGCCTGGCCGAATTCAGAGAAAAGAAAATGCGCGATGGGAAGCAGTTTTTCTCATTCCAGAGGCAATCGACCCTGCTGTAGCCGTGATTGATCCTCCTGACGTGCGGGTATGGGTAGCGGTTCAAAATGGCGAAGTCGAATGGATTCACCAAATGTAAGCCGCAGCATTGTGGCAGGGTACAATCGGCCATTTTCGGACACCCGTTAACAGCCCCTGGTAATATGCCATCAACTCGACAAATAGGTTTTTGACCATGAGCGATTTAAACGAGCGTAGGCAAAGATTGCGTGTGCGTTTGAGAGAGAGCCGTGGTGAGCTAGTTTCATTCGCTATTAAGGCCAGTATTGCCTGTGCTGTGATAGTTTGGCTCACGAAAACAGGTGCGCCTAATGGAACAAAAGAATGGATGACGCTAGTTGCGTCGTTGCTCGTCCTTATCACGTTTTTGGTGGTCGTCGCTCGTTACGCGTTGCAGCGAAAGCACGCCATCCGTGAAATCGAAGAGGAACTCCGGCACAGCGAGGTGGATCTGAACTGATAGCGGCGCCTAGTAGGAAGAAATTTATTGCAGCAGTCGGCCAGAATCGAACATCGTCGCAGTAATCTTTCCATTCAATCCGAAATAGGTTCGAATGAACATGGAAACTATTCGTCTCATAACCCGAATTGAAAATGCGTTTGATGGCGCAGTCCGCGCCAAAACGTCATTGCGGCAGTTTCAACTGACAGATAGATATGGAATGTCTCGGGAGATTACTGCGGATGAATGGACTGCGGCAGGCAAGCGGCGCGTCGATGCGACATGGCAGCAAATTCCCGATGACGAAATCGAAGAATGCGATTGTTTGTTAGCTCATATGGGGCCTGAAGAGTTTCGCTACTATTTGCCTGCGTACATGCGCTACGGACTGAAGAGCTGTCACAGGCCAATTTGGGAAACCGATGTGCTTGGAATGACTGTCTTTGCGCTTTGGCCTTCGACGAAGAATGATGATTTACGCTCCTACGTAATTGCACAATATTCGGCTTTAGATGAGGCCCAACGAAAAATCGTCATTCACTTTCTTGAATTTGTCGCGAAACTGGATGACGACACAAGGCATTCTGATGCATTAGAAGCCCTTGCTAGCTATTGGCGATCGCAAGCCTGACGTCTTGCGCGCTAGAACCGCTCTGTTGGGCCCAACAATATGCTCTAAGGTCGATTTTGGGACTGATGCGCCGGCCAGGCGACCGAGTACATCGGCCAACACCGGTCTTTCGCGATAGCTGTTCACGCAACCATCGAGAGATCGAAGTCTAGGATGATCAAAAACTTGAGCCCCACCGCCGTACCTGCTGATCCCGAACAATGGTCGGAGAAGAGCAAACAATCAGTTGCCTTCCGGTTTTGCCGTGAATACAAGGACAAACCTTATAATTGTTGGCACTGCCAAGCAGCTAGCATCTTCACGGCTCAGGACCAGAAGTATACTTTTGAAGTCTTGAAGGCGAGCATCGATCAACGTCGAATTCTTTGCCAACTCTGTTGGATCGAATCGAATCGTATTCGGGCTTCGCTTCGCGACTGTAAAGAACTGTGGAGTGTATCTAAAGCCCAGTTGCGGGCTGATGAAACTTTTCTTCGGCGTTGGTTGGATTTTCTTGTGGCGCTTGAGAAGTATGTTCCCTACAAGCCTGGCACGGCAAAGAAGAACATGCTCTCTAAATTGCTTACAAATGCATAAGTACGAAAAATTCGGCCGAAAGCGGACGCGAAGTCTTACACATGCTGGGCCGAAGTGCGTCGGCTTCTATGCCTGCAAAGCCGAACAATCTGTTCCAGCGGGCGCCTGACGGCGCCACCACCCGGATGCGCTGAAGCGCGCGGGTTAATTGAAGCACATTTATATCGCAGGCAGATCCCGGCCAAAAGCGGCCAGCGGCGAGCGCATAAATTTTTTTGGAGCTTTCATGGGGCCGCATCGGGTCAACATCATTAACCTCTTGAACCTTATCGCATCACCCAGCGAGCAGCTTGAGTATCAGGAATCAGCGCCAGTGAACGTAGCGAATGAAATGGTTAATCAATGGTTCGATGACTTTTACCATCCAGCGGATGAGCAGTTTGCGAGCCAGTTTTCTGCTGATGAGCTGGTACTGCTGAAACGGTTCGATGCCTATTACAATGAGCGACTAGCTCTGTTGCTCGATTCCCTCGATGGGCTCCTTCGGAACCGCGCCTGGGACGAAGTAATGGCATATGCTGGCGGTGTACTCGATGCTTGCAGATGGCGTGGCATTGAGGCGCGTTATGAATCACCGGAAGGCTAATTTCGGCCAAAAACAGACATTACAGGGCGCGGTTCGTATGCAAACATTGACGGGAAAGATACCTAACATTGTAGCAAGCTGTGCTGTTTTGGGCGGGCTTCCGTTGTTAGCATTCATAGTTCTATTTCTTCAGTTGACGGCGGCACGGAACGCAGGGCACCCACTAACCGGAGATGCGATTGGCCTAGCGATGATGTCAGTATTTTCATACGGACTTGCTTTACTGAGCTTTGGCATTGGCGCTATGTATTTTGGATATAAGCGGGTACGGTATCACCTGTTCCCCAAACGCTGGCACTTAATGGCTTTAGCTTGGGGCGCTGTTGAAGTTGCCGCACCAGTTCTGTACTTTGCATTCTTTTGAATCTGATGGCTTACGGCCAATAGCTGCCCGTCGTCCCACGGATTGGATCATGCTATATTGCTATTTTTCAATATCTAACACGTTTGAGTATCTGAATGTCACTCGCATGCTTCTTATTCACTGGGAGGGTGCCGCCTGAAATGGTGCCCGTCGCGCTGGAGTCGGACTGGCAGGGAAGCGATCTCCTAGAATTTGCCCATAATGCTGGAGAGTTTTTAAGTGGTTACTCGCCGGGACATTGGTTACCTGGAGCAGTGTATGACATCACCCAGAAACTCTCAATTCAAGGTCTGGAGTTCTTGCACTGTGAACCATGGGAAACGGGCAACAGTTGTACATTCTTGTTTCGCTCGACTCAAATCGACCGCATCATTTCTGCGATAGATGTCGTGCTTGAGCGTACAAATTCATGTCCCGAGGATGTTGTGAATGCTCTGAACCATCAATCTGACATTTATGACGCTTTTGAAATCCGTGAAGCTCTAGATCATACTGTGGCGTCGATGTCACCAGAGGGCGATGACGGCGAAGGTCCGATGTACCTATTTGCGTACTTAAAGTCATTCCGGCAACTCTGCCTTGATACTTTGGTTAAAGGTGGTGCGGTAGTTCACGTGCAGCGTTGCTAAATGGTGGCGCCCCCGTTTGACGGCGCTTACGGCCAAGAGCGGTCGCTCGTTTTGCGGGATTGAAATATGAAAGGTTGTCTTTGAAAAAATTGATTTCGATTGTTCTTTCTGTGATGTTGTTGCTTTCAACGAACGCTATTGCAGAGGTAGGTGATACGACCGTAATTGACGTGATTGGAACCAAGCCGGACTCTTCTGAGGCTGTGCTATTGCTTCACCAAATGCGTCCATGGAATGTCGAATCTCGCAACTTGTTGGAGAAAAAATTAGAGTTTTACGAGACTGTCATCCGCACTGGAGCGTTGACTAAACAACGGCCTGACACTAGCGGGAAAAATTTCCGTGTTGTTGTCATCTACGCAGACTCACCACCTGAAGATGCTTTAGAACTATTATCCAAAACCAAAACGCGGATGTTTGAAAATAAGATCGTCTTACGCTGGGGACGTCAGCAGGATATTGCAAAATTGGTGTCAAATTAAACCTCGTCTGAGACAGCTAGCGGCTGCAGATTCAACCGGTCGACGCAACACATTGATAAAACCGTTGAGCCGGCGTTTCGAAGCCTAACGTTTTCCTTGGTCGTTCATTCAGCCGATTCGCGATGGCGTCGAGCTGCCCTTGCGAGTAATTAGATAGATCCAGTCCCTTGGGGAAATACTGTCTCAGCAAGCCATTGGTATTCTCATTCGACCCGCGTTGCCAGGGATTTCTTGGATCGCAAAAGAAGACTTGGATATCGGTCGCCAGCTTGAAGCGCTTGTGGTCGGCCAGCTCTGAGCCTCGGTCCCAGGTAAGCGACTTGTAGAGTTCTTGCGGCAGCTTCATCGCATGCTGGATTAACGCATTTACGACTGTTTCGGTATCCTTGCGCGCCACTTTCACCAGCATCACATAACGTGTCTGGCGCTCGACGAGCGTGATGATCTGGCTGTTGAGAGTGCCGCATAAGAGATCGCCTTCCCAGTGCCCAGGAACTGCCCGATCTTCAGCTGTAGCGGGACGTTCGCTAATCGAAATCGCATCTACGATTCGGCCGTGATCCTCAGTTTTTTGCGTATGGTGGCGTGAGCGACGCATTACGCGAGTACGGCGCAAATGCTCGGTAAGCTCCTTCTTCAAGGCGCCACGAGCCTGAATGTATAGGCTACGATAAATCGTTTCGTGTGACACTTGAAGAGCCTTATTGCCAAGGTTCGCGAGCTTGAGCCATCCAGCAATTTGCTCCGGTGACCATTGCAGTTGAAGCTTCGCAGCCACCGTTTCAGCCAGCGCAGGATTCTCTGCCAGTCTACAGCGCTTAGGGCGCCTTGCCCGATCCCAGGCGCGCTTGTCGGCCTGGTTTGCCCGATACAGCGCCTGTCCACCATTACGCTTGATTTCCCGGCTGATGGTAGAAGGGGCTCGACCCAGCGAAGCAGCGATCTTCCGAATCGAAGTGCCGACTACCAGCGAGCGCGAGACATCTTCGCGCTCGGCAATGGTTAAAGCCAACCTGGAGCGAGAGCGCCGAGCAGGACTAATCCCGCCGTTCCGAATAAGAATCCCTTGAATTGCGCCGTGACTTCGGTCGAAAAGCTGGGCAATATGCTGCAGAGATTCGCCCTGACGCCAGCGTTCCCACATCAGTGCCTTTTGCTCGTCAGTATAATAGATTCGTGGTTTGCGTTTCATAGCAACACTCCTCCTGCCTAAGCAGTTTATAGTGTTGCGTCGACCAGTTGAATCCGCAGCCAGAAGCAGACGTCCCACGCTGAGAACTCTAGAACAATTGGATAAATTTTGGTAAGCAATATACGTCGAGCAGTTTTGTCATGGCGAGAACAAGGCATTCCGTTATTGCCTGGACTCGCCATAGACGAAATTCGCAGTCTTGCCAAGATGGGGCACATCAGTTTATCTGCTGATATTGAGCTCCTATATTCCCTCTGTGGCGGTATGCCAAGGGGGACCGTTGATGGCAACTGGTTTGAATTATGGCCGCTGGAACGCCTGTTGCATGACGCAAAAAATTTTCCATATTCGCTCCTTCCTTTCGCTGAAGGTTTCCTTTCCGCGCAACTTTATTGTCTGCGCTTTGAGGACGCATCAAGAGCTTCAGTCCACATGGATTTTTCATTTGATGGTAATTCGACCAACGAAGTCGCGCCGAGCTTAGACGCTATGTGCGGAATGCTGTTAGATGATCCTGGCGCCTTGTGCCTTCCCTAAATTTGGCGATCAGCAAACGTCATTTCTTTTGGACAGCGATGCGATTGGGTACAATCGGCCAGTTGCCGCCGCTGGAATTGAATAACATATTCAGAATAGATTTGGGAAAAGCACAATGAGCCTATTTGGTAAGCTGTTTGGTGGAAAAAAGAAGGATCAAGAAACAAGCGTCAAGGGAAGCGAACCCGTAACTTCGGTGGAAGAGGCATTTTGGCAGCAGGTCTACGACGCGCGCTCCCGGTTGTTCGAACAGCATTTTGGTCCATTGCCAAACGACATTCTCAAGATGATGGATCTTTCTGGCGTATGGCCAGGCGGCGGACTCTATGTCATCCCGACAAAGATCGCGAGGGAGCCAAGCTTCATCTACACAACATTCGGCCTTTCCAATCCCGACATGCCCACTGCATTAGAGATGGTCGATACGCAGCCTACCTCCGACGACAGTAACGGTTTGCGTACCGTTGGGTTTGCCGGTACGTTGCGCCAGAAAGCGAAAGTAAGGCCACGCACCGATCGGCCAGGGTATGGCTATGAATTGATCGTCCTCGCTAAGGAAAATGCTGATTGGCCACTTTGGCTATTGCAATGGGCTACGAAAGCGGAGGTGGTTAAAGATGCTGATTTTCTCGCCATCGTGGAGCGGCATGAGGGTTTCACGGTTGAACAGATTGGGATCGGTGATGGTAAATTTGTGAACCTGCTCATCAGCAAGGCGCTTGCACCGTTCCCTGATCACCTCGAACTTCCAAACGGGAAGATGGAACTGCTCGTCGCGACGGTGATTACAGAAGATGAAATGCGTTGGTCGATGACGAACGGGCGAAATAACTTGCTGGGCGAGCTGAAGGCAGCTGGAGTGGGCCAAGTTAGCGTCCTGGACCGGTCGAGTGTTGTTTGTATTGAGGAACCCGACTTTGCGCAGGTGGCGAGCCTCGAACAAGCAAAAGCACTTGAGGCAAAGGGGCAATTAACAAAGCTCTTGATGTTCCCAGCAGAGTTTGGGGGAGAAGATGTGGCGATGAATGTCCTTTATGTCCCGTACAGGACTGTCAGGCAACGGACAGCGCATATACAAACGCTCCGGGCATGGGTTAGCGAAGGCGCAGTAAATAGCTTGGACGTCCGCCCTGAATACAGGGATTCAAGTTTTGTACCTTCGCGCATACATATGAATGCATCGCATTCGGAAAGCGGTGAGCAACGGACGCTCACGCTAGACGTGTGGTGAGCAGCATCCATGGGGACGAAAAAGCCCAACTTTGTCGAATTTTGTTTGGCCGAACCGCAACCGTAACTGGGACTGATAACAGCCGGAACCGGCCAATAGCGGCCTTCCGGCATGAAATTGAAGATCTCCGCACCAACAAAGAACCGCTGTGTTTGCGTGGCTACAAGATATGGATAACAGTACGTATGTCGAAGAAGGTGAACTTACAAAGTACATTTGGAATCACTACCAGCATTTGTTTTCTCGGCTTGAAAAACTTGGCGTGAAAGCCGCGTTGGCTGAGGATAAGGCCAACAGTGCCTCCAGTGTAGCTATGGCAAAAATACTTAGAGAGCGATGGGGGACGGAAAGTTCGTCTGAGATCGTGGCTGCCTTGAGCGAAGGTGTCGACGTCTTCCGGCTTCGCGTTCGTGAGCGGGTCATGCGGGATTGTGGCGACAAGATTTTCATCAATCGCTGCCAGGCATGTGACCGAATTTTGCGCACGCCACGAGCAAAGCAATGCCTATGGTGCGGGCATTCTCGGCATGAAAGCAGGTAATGACAATTTGGATTTCCAGCTGCCGTTGGTCTTCGTGCAAATGACCAGGGCAATCGACGGAAACGGCCAGGAGCGGACGAGCGGTCGGCCACTATTTCATTGCGCGTATGTCGAAATTCCCCTTTTTTAAACGATTCTTTGGCGTTCCCCGGACTGACAAAAAGTTGAACTCCCAGGAGGCTCTACGCCTCATCGACCTTGTCGTTCAGGCGCAAAACCTCGATGCCGCCGTTGCCGCAGCTGAGATGGCATTTTCATTTCTGGTTGGCCAATTGCACATCCTTGGCGATAGTGCGAATGGTTACCCGAGAAACGCCATTGACGCCCGTGTTTGGACCGAAGGATACGCCTTAGCGCAGGCATGCGATTCATTTGCAGATGCAGTCGCCGGTTGGAATCAGCGACGGGGCGAGGAGCAGGCGACACGTCTTGCCGCTACGATGGCCTTGCAGATTGTGGCTCACTACCCCGAAGAAATATTTCCCCGTGTCCTTCGCCACGCGTTGTGCTGCGAGGCTCTCGGCATGACGAGTGAGGCTGTTAAAGGCTACGGCAATATCATTGGCGACTTCGACCAGCTTTGCCTGGAAGAGATTCTCGATAGCACCGAACCTTTCAGTGACTCAGAGGTTAAAATCCTGACTTCGGTCCGGAATTCATTTATTGCACTGCAGCGGCTTTCCCCTCAGGGCCTTTCAGACGCTCAGCATGAAATTCGCGAAAGGCTTAACGCGGCCCTGGACTCGTTGTCTCAAAAGGACTTTGAACCGTAGATCAGGTCGGAATCGGCCAACACCGGTCGCTCGATGAATTAACACATTGGATCGTTTCAACTTTTTCAGGAACGTTAAGGTATGAGAAAGCTGCCGTTGTTCGCCGATCGAATCTGCTTCATCTTGCTTTTGGTTTCGCTTAATGGTTGCAGGGTGGCTGAACAAGTGCCAGTTAGAAATGCTGGCTTGTGCTACGTACCATTTGGGGCACAAACTTATGCACCAATCAGTCGTGAGCAACTCGCCTACACATGCCACGACTTAGGCTCAATTGTCGTAAGGGGAAAAGCATGGGACGAAATCACCGACCTAATTCAAATGTCGGCTAATGGAATCTCCTTTGATGACCACGTTGTGCGGCTTAGGATCCAGTTGCCCACGGGGGAACCAATTTTTGTGAACCAGGAGGGGCAGATGATTCAGGGAGGACGTACCTATAAGCTGTCCTCGAGCGCGATGGAAGAACTAACTGAGCAAATGGAAGACCTACTACGTAAGAAACTGCCTCGATAGGGTTTGGCGAGAGCAGCTGCCAAAGTAAAAAACTCTGGAAGAAGAAAAAAAATTTCTTGAGATTCCGCTATAGGGCGAATGCTCCAGTCAGTTGGCCGAGACAATCGGCCAATAACGGACCACCACTTATACCCACTATCAAATGACCGTAGAAGCTGTACAGACCGTTGAAGTTGCGTTCTCTGACAGGATGTTGAGAGTTCGGCTCGTGAGCAGCGGTAAGCCGTGGTACCAGACAGTGAACTACACTGTGACAGGAGTCGAGTGGCACAACGATATAAGCGCTTTTTGGTTTGATATGAAAAACCATAATCAATGTGCCACCTGGTTCTCTGATGTTCTCGAAGAGATTGAAAACGAAATAGATGTGCGATTACAGGTCACTGCAACGACTTGGACCAACGTTCCAGATGAGGTAAGACGTGCATTTGAATTAGCCACGGTTTGACTGAAGTCGGCCAAATGCAGCCGTTGAAGCCTTTAAGCGTGTAACGCGGGATGTTATGTAGCATTCCTAGTATTTTTGCGACATGGCCTATTGAATCTAATGACGAGTAAATTGACACAAACAAATCTTTCGGAAGCACGCGATCATGTCGTCTTGGAGGCGGCATACCTGTTTGACGTGGTTGGATTTCATTACCGGGTAGCGGGAGCACCAAATGGCACTCTTGACCTTGTTTTCGAGAAGGCCGGTGAACAAGTTACGCTTCACTTTGAAGGGGTCCAAGATTTCCGTGTTGATCCTGGTTTTCCGTTCAGCTCTGCAGGAACCCAGATTCTTGACGTGGCATACCTTGGGTGGGAGAACATAAAAATCCGTGTGCAGGGTTTTGATGATGGGGGAGCCCCCGAACTTCAGTTCTGGGCTAGCGGCGTGACCAATGTCGCGTCAACCGGTTGCGCCTAATCTCGGGTCTATTTCAACTAGATTTACCGCTGCCGGCCAGAAGCGGACCCGGCCGTAGTTACAACTGATCACAAAATGATTTGAACGAAACTGTCATTGTTATGAATTTCAGCAGCATACGACGTCAGATTCTACAAGCCGGAGGCATTCCGGGAGAGCCTGCGCAAGAGAAGGATTTTCTTGAGTTTGAAGACGCTCATCGGGTTAAGCTTGTGTCACAAGTTAGATCGAACTATCTCATTATGTATGTT